>Ga0185299_10000113_pt1 | contig 253679 bp, 221 predicted proteins | sample PaiPotPPA55metaG_FD_128002 | JGI IMG/M metagenome (GOLD analysis project Ga0185299, IMG submission 128002) | Iron sulfur acid spring bacterial and archeal communities from Banff, Canada, to study Microbial Dark Matter (Phase II) - Paint Pots PPA... ...
GCGGTTACGTATATTCTTGAGCTGCTCACTGGGAGGGAGCGCCAGAGCCATGCGGCATTCTACAACATGCGACGACGAAACTCGCAACCCGTCTCTCCGGCGTTACGTCTAAAAAGTAACAAACGTTTCACTCTGTACCATACTGCACAACACGCTGCCTGTCGCGCCCCCGTTTTGATAGACTCGCCAATCGCCTTTTCGAGGAGACCCTGCGCTCATGCGCTTGAAAAGCCCAACGAGTCCGATCCGATCGTCCTTCAATAAAAATCGGTCGTCCTTCCCCAAGAATTGTTGCGTCGCCTTTGTGATAGCAACTCTGAGCGCCGGACTGGCGCTCCTTGGCGCTCGCGCTCAATCCTCTCCGGCCCAGGCGCCGCCCGCGCCAAAACTCGCCGAGCAGCAATTCAAAAACATCAAAGTCCTGAACGGCATTCCCGCCGAGCAAGTGATGCCCGCCATGCAATTCATCAGCGCGTCGCTCGGCGTCGAGTGCGAGTACTGTCACGTTCGCCAGGACAAAAACATGGCCTTCGACAAGGACGACAAAAAACCGAAAGTGGTCGCGCGCAAAATGATCCAAATGATGTTCGCCATCAACAAAGACAATTTTGAGGGCAAGCGCGAAGTCACCTGCTACTCCTGCCATCGCGGCGCCGCCGATCCCGTCGGCACGCCCCTCGTTTCCACCGAGGAATTGCCCGCCGACGCCTCGGCTGTCGGCGAGAAGAAATCCGACGCCACCGCACCCGCGCTGCCGACCGCCGACCAACTCTTCGACAAATATCTAGCCGCGTCCGGCGGCGCCGACGCCGTCCAGAAAATCACCAGCCGCGTCGCAAAGGGCACACTCACCGCGTTCGGCGGCCAGCACTTCCCCGTCGACATCTACGCCAAAGCGCCCGACAAGCGCGTCTCCGTCATGCACCTGCCCAACGGCGACAGCGTCACCGCGTTCGACGGCCACTCCGGCTGGCTCAGCGTTCCCGGCCGCCCGCCGCACTTCATGAACGCCGACGAAATCGCCGGCGCCCGCCTCGACGCCGACCTGCATTTCCCAGCCGACGCCAAAACTTTAGCCTCCAAATGGATGGTCAGCCCCGGCGAAAAGATCGACGGCCACGACACCATCCAGGTCGTCGGCCGCGCTGACGGCCGCCCGCCGGTCAAACTCTACTTCGACGCGCAGACCGGCCTGCTCCTCCGCCTGATGCGCTACAACGAAACCCCGCTAGGCCGCCTCCCCACACAAATCGATTACGCCGACTACCGCGAAGCTGACGGCGTAAAGCTCCCCTACCGCTGGACCCTGGGCCGCCCCGGCAACCGCTTCACCATCCAAGTCGAGGAGCTCCACCAAAACGTCCCGGTAGACGAAGCCAAGTTCACGCCACCTCCGCCACCCCCAGACCAAAAGCAGCCCGCGCACTAAACGAACGAGTCTTGACGGTAGTTTCGCCTGGCTTTCGCTTTTAGACCCCCCCCGGGTGTTTTTCGCATGAATGTGAAAGGAAAGGGGTTGCGGGAAAAGCATTTCGTAAGTTACAGAAAACAAAGGAGGAAGTTTGCAGGCATGGGACGGTTGGCGGGGCGCCGCAGCCGTTAAAACAAAGAATTTCACCACAGAGAGCACAGAGGACTGCGAGAAGCGAAGTAAGGATATAACGATGTACGGAGGTAACGATTGGGAGAGAACTTGGCCGGCTGGTTGCGTGGACACGGGGGAATCCTTTTGTTTCTTTCCCCCTTATTTATAGGAACAATATGAGTATATGCGAATACCGGAATTAAGTCAAGTGAATTATTTTACTTACTGGTTATTCGAATGAGGTGGTCTTCGATGTGTTCGAACGGAATAGGGCGGGAAACGACAAGCCAAAGACCCAGGTTCAAATACCGAACCCGGCGCACCAGGCACCCGGCGTTGCTTTCTCGTTCTTAACGGATCGGACGCTTGCGATCACCCTGAGGATCGAAGCGCCGCTGAGGGACGATTTCCAGATTGCCACGCAAAATCGCTGGTCCAAAAATGAGTCTGGGGAAATGAGCCAAACTCATTTCCCCAGAAGTAGCGGAGAGCCAGTTTGCCTTACTGTCCGTTGAGGTAGTTCTCCAGCCACGTATAGCCGTTCGGAGCAATCGCCTTATGCAGATTTGGATCGGTCGTGCTGAGCCCCTTCAGCGTCTTCCACTGATCCGGAATCCCGTCGTGGAGCGATTCCTGACAAGCGCTGAAGTTCGTTACCGGATTGTCTTGCCAGTCGCTCGTCGGCGACGGAATGTTGGGCTTGCCTGTATACGTCACGCCATTCGGCCAGAAGCCGCCGCTTCCACCGTTCTGATATTGCGAGATGATTCGCAGGTCCGCTGAGTCTCGGTGGGATACCCATTTGCCGTTGCAATCGATGTGCTGCGAGTTGCCCACCGTGCCTAGCAACACATTGTCCAGATTTTCGGCCGGGTCCGGAACGATCGCAAACGAATTACTGGGATCCATCGGGCCGCTACGCTGCCAACTGCTCGGGATTGGGCCTGTCTCGCCGCCGTTCTCGCCGGTGATGCCCGCTACCAGCGTGCCGTACTGGTCGGAGGCCACGCTATTGGCTCCTGCGCGTCCGAAGATATTCCCGGCAACGTAGGCCGACGGCGCCCCGCTCATCTCCGGGCTGTTCGTCGTGAAGTGGATTGGATGCGCCTGTGCGCTTGCGTTGAGATTTCCCTGAATGAACTTGTTGTTGATGTCGTCGATGTCTTCGGCGCCTAGCCATTCGTTGGCGTAAAAGCCCCAGTTGTAAATGATGTTGTTGATCCAGCGCGTGGAGCCGTTGGAGTTTTCGGGGATGCGATGGTCAACGTTGACAAACATGTTGTGGTGGAAATCGATGTCGGTCTCATACGGGGACAGGCAATTGGGATGAGCCCGCGTCCCGACGCAGCTTTCGTCAGTCGCAGTTCCGAAACCCACCGGGTGCCCCTCGTGCGGCTCGTAGTCCAGTGACCACTGCACGGTGATCGAGTGATTTGGCCCCGTGCCGTTGCCGTTGGCGTTTTGCGCCGGCGTGAAGTTCGAGGTCGTAATCCAGCTCTTGTTGCCGGACCACCGCGTCGTGTCGTGATCGGTGATGATGTTGTAGCAACCGCCGCCGCTCAGCGTACCATCCCCGGCGCAGTTCACAATGGTGATGCCAACCGTTCCGGTGCTGGGGCCAGACACGGTGTTGACGTTGTCCGGGCTGAACGTGCAGTAGCGCACAACCACATCATGTGTCGAGATGCGCAATGCAGCTCCGTTCGAATTCGGCCCGCCGATAATGACCTCGCCAGGAGCGCTCTGACACGCGATTGTTAGATACGGGTTAACCGCGCTGTTATCTCCCGACGAGATGTTAAAAATCCCAGCCACACGGAACACGCAGGTCCGCGGGCCACTGGCTTCCACGCAAACACGCAGGGATCCGGTTCCCGAATCATTTGTGTTGGTTACCTCCATTACAGCGCCGCCGCGTCCACCAACTGCGGCAGCTCCGCCACCCTGCGCACCTGGAAACGCCGGGCAGTTCGAGCCGCTGCACGACGCGTTCGAGGACGAACCGGGCGGAGGCGGAGCCGGTGTTTGCGTCGAGGCAGTAACGGTGACCGTCGCCGAAGCAAACTTGCTGGAGTCCACGTTGCTCGTTGCAGTGACCTTATCGGTCCCGGCGTTCGCTGGAGCGGTGTAGGCGCCCGAGGAGTTGATGTTGCCCAAAGCGGCTGTCCACGTGACCGTTTCTGCCGTTGCAGTGCCGGGAACCGTTGCTGAGAACCGCAGCGTGCCTCCGGCCGTTGTCGAAGTAGCGCTCGGCGTAATCGCCACCGAAGTTACAGCGGAGCCACTGCTCGGAGGTACGCTAGCAGGTTTCGTAGCTGAGGCTGACCCCGCACATCCCGATATCCAAAACGGGAAGCTCAGAACAAAGGCCAGGATCGCACTGAAGAATACACACCTAGAATGTCGATTTTCAGGCACACGTATCATGTAGTCGCGGGGACCCTTTCATTAAATGGTTTGTTTACAGCGTACTACGGCCGATCAACAACCTTCCGGTTGGTGGGTTAACGGAGCTGCCGACGGGGTGATGTTATTCATAGCCGTACTACGCCACAAGCTGACCAGCGGGACAGATTGAGACCATGCCTTTAGGAAACGGAAGGGCAGGAAACAGGACAGTTTTAGTACTGCGCCGTTGTTCAGGGGGCAATTACGTTCGTAAGAGTAAGTAAAGACGAGCCTTATACTGGCTGCGGGTGTGTGGATCGTGGTAACGCGATAGGGCCGTGCTCCTGTGCCGGAATGACAGTGTGGGCGACCGTGGAATTATGGCATTTTCGGCGCCGGTTCGCTGGTGGCTTCGCTTCGCCCACGGGCTTGGCTGCGGCGCCGGGCGCGTCTGGGGCGTCCGTGGGTTTCTTGTTCAGGTACTGAACGATGAGGGAGATTCTGCGATTTGAAGGATCGAGGGGGGCGTCCTTTTTGCGGAGGCGCTGGTCGGCGAAGCCGCGGACCTGGGTCACCTGATCTGGCCGGATGCCGTGCTGGGTCACCAATCGGCGGGCGGCGTTGGCGCGGTCGGTGGAGAGCTCCCAATTGCCGTAGGTGCTGGCGTCGGGATATTGCTTGGAGTCGGTGTGGCCTTCGAGCGCGAGGTTGTTCCGCAGCTTGCCCAATTCTCCGGCGAGGGCGATCAGGAGGTCGGCGCCGTCACCGCTGATTTTGGCGCTGCCGCTGTCGAAGAAGGTGCCGGTGGCGGATTCCGTCAGCTCGATGCGCAGGCCTTCGTTAGTTACGGTCATGTCGATGTTGTTTTTTAGTTTGTCGAAATTGGGGACTTCGCGAATGGTTTTCTGGAGCTGCTCCTTCAGCTCCTGCATGTTGTCTTTGGTGATGACGAAATTTTCGGCAACGCCCTGGGTGTCGCTGCCGGCGAGCTTGGTGGTGCCGTTGGGATCGCGGAAATATCCCCCGACGGCTTCCTGAACTTTGGTGCTGCTGCTGAGCAGCCATAGAACGATAAACAGCGCCATCATGGCGGTGACGAAGTCGGCGTAGGCGACCTTCCACGCGCCGCCGTGATGGCCGCCGTGGCCGCCCTTTTTCTTGATGACGATGATGGGTTTTGCCGGGGGCATGGGATCTGAGGGCCTTTACGCCGCTGCCTGCGCCGGAGGCGATTCGGCGCCGCCTGCAGCGGCGGCCGCGTCGCCGCCGCGGTTTTTGACGTGCTTCTCCAGATCTTGGAAAGTGGGGCGCACGTTGCCGGGAATGGCGCGGCGGCCAAACTCCACGGCAACGGTGGGCGGAGTGCCGCGCATAAAAGCGGCGATGGTGACGCGCAAGACGTAGTAGTAGGAATGCTCTTCGTCGGCGCCTTTGCTCATGTTGGCGGTCAGCGGGCCGATCAGACCGTAACACAGCAGAATACCGAGGAACGTGCCGACCAGCGCGGCGGCCACCTTTTTTCCGATTTCTTCGGGCGGTCCGCCGAGAGCGCCCATGGTGATAACCACGCCGAGGACCGCCGCGACAATGCCGAGGCCGGGCAAGGCGTCGGCCATCGTGGACAGTGCGGCGATGGGCATGGCGGTGCCGTGATGGTGGACGTCCATGTCCAGCTCCATCATCTGGTCCATGTCGAAGGGCTCGACGCCCCCACCGGCGGCCATGCGGACGGTGTCGCAGACAAAGTGCAGGGCGTGGTGGTCCTTTAGGAATTTCGGATACTTGGAGAAGACTGGGCTTTTTTCTGGGGCGTCGCTGTCGGTTTCGAGGGCCATCAAGCCTTCCTTGCGGGCGCGGCTGAAGAGCTCGTACATCATCTTCATGGTCTCGAGGTATTTGTCTTTGCCGAACTTCGAGCCTCCAAAAGCGCCGGCGACGCCGCCGATGATGGCTTTCAGGATGTAAAAGGGGTTGGCGATCAGCACGGTGCCGATGGCTGCGCCGCCAATAATGATGAGTTCGGCGGGCTGCATGAGGACCCGCATGTTGCCCTTTTCCATCAGATAGCCGGCGGCGACTGCACCGAACACTACGACGATTCCGATAATCACAAACATGGCGAATTGATCCTTGGATCGTTCGTGGGATTTGACATGGGCTTAATCGTTGCGCACCGTGGTGCGGTTGCCGCCCTGCGCGATGCTGTTTTCCAGCGCGGCTTCCGCGCGTAGGAGCATGGCTTCTACCGTGTCATTGGGCTTCGCACTGGTTCCGCCGACCGAGATGGTGACGGGCAAGGCGTCTCCCCACCAGGCAATCTTCGAGCCGTTCACCATGCGACGGAGACGCTCGGAGGCGTGGGCGATGTCGGCGATGGGGCATTCGGTCAGGACGGCGAGGAACTGATTTTCCTGCCAGCGGCCGATGAAATCGGTGGGGCACAGGGTGTTTTCCAGGGTCTGGCCGACGACGCGCAGGACCAGGGCGATGGCGCCGGGTCCGTCGCGAGCCTGGACCTGTTCGAGATGATCGAGCTGGATGCACAGAATTGAAAATGGGAGGTGATGCTCGGCGAAGACGCCGAGGCTCTCGCGGACGTGAGACTGGATCATGCCGTGATTGAGGACACCGCTGGCTTGATCGATGCAGCCATAGGTGGAGAGCTTGGTTTGACGGCGGTCCCAGTCGGCGATGGAGGCGCTTTCGTCGAGAGTTTCGGCGGCGCCCACGATGGCTCCTTCGGGGTTGCGAACCGGAAAGCAATAAAGCTGGACGGGGATGCGGTGTCCGGACTTGTGCCGCAAGGAAATGCGGTGGGCCTGAATGGACTTGCCCTCGCGCATGGCGATGACGGTAGGGGCGAGCGGGCCGGACAACTCATTGTTGTCGCCGTCGGTTTCACCTAGGAGGTTGTCGTGGTGAACTCGGCCGATGACTTCCTGGCGGAGGTAGCCGGTGATGCGTTCGGCGCCGTCGTTCCAGAAGGTGATCTTGCCGTCGCGATTGACTAGATAGACGGCTACGTGCAGGTCCTCGAGGATGGAGCGGAAGAAGTCGAAGTCAGCGGATTGCGCCATTGGGTAGTCTCTCAGGCCGGCCCTCGGGGATGTGTGGGCGCAAGTTTAGTTCCAACTTATGTGGCGAATGCGGTTGGGGGTAAAGGAGCTTTTCGCGGGCGTTCCTGCGCTTTTGTGCGCGTATCGCGAGGTGGGAGTGATGGCCGCGTGCGGTTCTGGGAATGGCACCGCCCGTTTTGAAACTGATGGCTGAGGCCGCGCGGGAATAGGCGAGGAATTGAGAGCTGTTGCTCAGCGAGCAGGTTGATCGGCAACGCTGCAAAGCTTTGCGCGGCGGGTGCGGGCGGTGAAGCAGCGTTAGACGATTACATTGACGGCGCCGGTGGCGATGGAGTTGGTCGACGACGGTGCGGCGCTGCTTCCGGATGTCACGCTGGAGTTTGGAAACTGCTGCTGCAGATCGGCCTGAAACGTTGTGTAGGCTTGCCGCGCGGAAGCAAGATTTCCGGATTGCAAGGCGTTGCCGAGAGAGGTGAAGTCTTGTTGCAGCGTGCCGTTGGTTTGCTGGGTGTTGACGCTGGTGTGCGCATGATGGTGGTGGGCGTGGGCCTGGCTGGAGCTTAGCTGTTGGGCGTCGTGCTGGATCGTAGCGAAATCGGTTTGTGAGGCGGCGAGGTTGCCAGCTAGAAGATCCTTAGCAAGCTGCTGGAAGGCCTTCGCGAGGGTGCTTGTCGGTGCGGTCGTGGAGGTGCTGGCTTGCTGGTTCGCGGGCAATTGTTGCGATAACGCGACGAAGTCTGCTTGTGCCTGCGTCAGATTGCCTGATTGCAGGTCCTGGCCGACTTTCTGGAACTGGGTCTGAATTTGTTGGAATTTTGTTTGCGCACCTTGGGCAACGGAAGTTTGAAATGGGTCGCTGTTGGAGACGCCTGAAACGGACATGATTGGCTCCGATCTTGGATGGTCTGATCTGTGGTGCTTTGTTTCTGCGCGGGCTCGGCACTTCGGGCATTTCCCGATGGCTGTGAGCTTTGCCCCGCAACGACATGAGGATGCATTCGCGATGCCATGTGCCGGGGACTGGTGGTGATGTCGGAAGTTATTTGTTTTGCCGTCTTGGGATAAAAGTGCGTCGCCGCTTTGTGGTGGCTCCGAATATTACCCGGCAAAAATCTTGCGGTGGGCGGCAGATTCTGCAGCGACATGGGAGGTTTGGTGTTGAAGAGGATTCCCTATGACGTCGATTTCGGGCCGGGTTTGACGCCGGGCGGAGCAAGCCCCGCCCCTGCAAACGCGGGTTGAGCTTCGCGTCGGGAAGATTATGAGAACACTTGTCTGGGATTTAGGTGCGCTCCCTTTAAGCAGGGCTACTAGGCTTTGAGCAGCGTCGTCACGTACGCGGGGGTGAGCGGGATGCGGCGAGCGTGGACGCCGGTGGCGTCGAAGAAGGCGGCAGCGACTGCTGGAGGGCCAAGCGCGTTAGCGGCCTCTGAGCCTCCGCCGAAGCCTTTATCGTCGCAGGAGATTTGCACGACCTTGATCTCGGGGGTCTCTTGCATAGTGAGAATTTTGTAGGTGCTCCAATTGGTGCTGGTCACTTTGCTTTTGTCGAAGGTGACTTCTTCCTTGAGGGCTTCGCTAAGGCCCATGACGACGCCGCTTTTCATGCAGCGGTCGAGCTGCCGCGGGTTGATGATCTTGCCACAGTCGACGCCGATGGCGAACTTGGTCACCTGTACGGCTCCGGTGGATGGCGTGACGGCGATTTCCGCGATGCCAACCCAGTAGGCGTTGGCGCGAACGACGATGCATAGGCCGCGGCCGGTGACGGCATCGCTGCCGGTTTTGCGCGCGCGTGGGTGCGGCGAGGGTCGAGGCTCCCATCCGGCGGCCTTGGCGGTGGCGTTGAGGATGTCGATCAGACGCTGGTCGGTGGTGTGGTTGATGCGGAACTGGATGGGATCGGCGCCCGCGGATGCTGCTGCCTCATTCATCAGCCCTTCGAGGGCGAAGTTTTGCTGGCGCTGTCCGGGCGTGCGCATGATATTGCCGCGCAGACCGCCTGACGCCGATTCCGCGGCAAGGTTCGGCATGCCGTAGGCTTCTTCCAGCCTGGTTGGAATTTTGTCGTAGGGCCATTCGGTGGCGATCCAGCTTCCTGGCCTCGGCAAGCAACAAGGCATCCCGGCGAGAACAGCGCCGAGAAGCCGGGCATCGCTCTGATCGGGCGTGTACGAAGCGCTGTGAAAGGCGATTACGTGGCCGTTCGGGTCAAGCGCAGCTTTGAGATCGAGCACGTACGCTGGCGAGACGCTCGACCAAGCCAAGTCTTCCTGCAAGGTCCACTGCACGCGCACGGGCTTGCCCGTGAGTTGGGAGAGGATCACGGCGTCGGCTTCGGCGCCATCGCCGCCGAAGGTGGTGCGCCCGTACTGACCGGAGTGGTCGAGCCAACGAACGACTACCTTATCGGTGGATATGCTCAGCGTATTCGCGATCTGCGCGCGCAGGCCTTGTGACTGCGCTGAATGGGTCCAAACGACGACAATGCCATCGCTGCGCACGTCGGCGACTGCCAGGAAGGGCCCGATCGGTGCGTGCCTGACATAGGGCAGTTCGTAGGTGGCGGAAATGGTTTTGCGAGCGCCCTGCAAAGCTGCGTTCACTTCGGCGGGATTGCCTTTGCTTTGCGAGGGGGCGCCCCATTTGTAGTCGCGAATGGCTTTGGTGAGGTTGTCGCTGCCGGGGAGTCCGGCCCATTCGGTCCACTTGGTTGTGGCAGCGACGGAATTCGCGGCGCCGATCGCTTCCCATTCATTGGGAGAAAGGACGGCAACGAGGTTGCCCTTGGTGACGACTTGCGCGGTCGGAAATTGCTTTTTGTCGAGCGCGCCGACGGAGATCAGAGTCGAGCCTAACGTGGCCGGCCGCACCATGCGGGCATGAAGCATTCCGGGCAAGGTGACGTCGCAAGTCCATTGGGCCTTCCCTGTGACTTTGTCGGGAATACCGGGCATGGGATAAGAGGTCCCGATGACCTTGTACTGGCTCACCGGTTTGGTCGGGGGATCTCCCGTCACGGAGAACCCGTCGAGTCCCGCCAAGCCGTTGCCTTCGGGCGAGGACGGATCGACCTTCGCGCGCATGCCGGTGACGGGAATTTTCAAATCGAGTTGCTGGCCTTGCAGTTGGCCGTAACTGATGCTTTTGCCGCCGGCCGAGACGATGGCATCGGCGACGGTAAGCTTGGAGACGGGTACACCGAGTTGCGTCGCGGCCAGAGCCAGCAGCGCCTGGTGCGTGTAGGCGGCTACTTTGCGAACGTTCGCCATGCCATAGAGAAAGCCTGCGGAATAGCCGCCGTCCGGCGTCTTGTCGGTGTCGCCGAGGACGAGCGAGATGGTTTCCGGGCGCACGCACAATTCTTCGGCAATGGCTTGCGCGTAGTAGGCGCTCATGCCTGTGCCGGTTTCGGTTCTGCCGGTGCGGGCCAGGATGGTGTTGTCGCTGTGGATTTCGAGCCACGAAGCGAGCACGGAGGGATCAAGCGACGTGGGGCTTTCGGCGGCATGGAGGGAAAGTCCTGCGGGAATCGAGAGCGAGACGAAAAGAGCGCCGCCCATTTTTACGAAGCCGCGGCGCGTGATGGGGGCTGTGAGTGGCGTGAGGATCGTGACTGACGCGACTGGCAATTCGCTGGACGCTTTTATTCCTGGAGTCATCGAGGCGCCTGCTTTCCCGCGCGCATCGCGGTCGCCGCGCGTTGCACGGCATCGATGATAGCGGTGTAGGTGCCGCAGCGGCACAGGTGGGGTGACGGCGGCGTGTTGGTGAAAGCATCCTTGATTTGAGCCACCGTTGGATTCGGGTTCTTGGCGAGCAACTGCACCGCGACGATCATCATGCCGCTTTGGCAGTAGCCGCATTGCGGCACCTGTTCGTCGATCCACGCTTGTTGGATCGGGTGCAGCGTCTTGGCTGCATCGGCCGCGCTCAAGCTCTTCTCCGCCGCCCAAACGGCCGGCAAGCCTTCGATGGTGGTCACCTGCTTGCCCACAGCGTAAGAGATCGGCGTGATGCACGCGCGGACTTCTTCGCCATCGAGCAGCACGGAGCACGCCCCGCACTGCGCCATCCCGCAACCGAGGCGCGGACCGGTTAATTTCAGTTCGTTGCGAAGCACGAACAGCAAAGGCGTCTCCGGCGCCGCGGACACAACCTGCTTCGCGCCGTTTACGGACAGCGTAAGTTCATTCGCCATGACTTTGCCTCCCGAGCAGCCAGATTTCACCGCACTTAGAGCAGCAAGCGATCCCACGTGCCGCCATATCTAATTGCACGAACCATCTCTCTGTCGTAAATACTCTGAGGGAATCCGGGTTCGATTCGGCTTGCTCCATCGAGGGATTTCAATTGTTCGGCGGAGAGTTCCAGATCCAAACTGGCGAGATTATCCTGGAGTTGAGATACCTTCCGCGCTCCTATGATGGGGATTACTGGCACCGTTTGATGGCGCAACCAGGCGAGTGCGACTTGCGCCATGCTGCGACCGGTTTGTTCGGAAACCGACTTTACAGCCAATATCATCGGCGCCGCGCGTTGTTCCCTCTCAGGAAAGAAGGCTTTCACTCCCTCATTGGTCATCCGCCCGCCGTCGGGCTTGCCTTCGCCGTGATATTTCCCGGTTAGAAATCCACCCGCCAGGGGAGAGAAAGCCAGAACCCCCAAGTTCAAAGCTTTGGCCATGGGAATCAGTTCGCGCTCGACCGTCCGCTCAATCAGGCTGTACTCGAGCTGCAGCCCGATAAACTGTGTCCAGCCTCGAAGCTCCGCCAAAGTATTTGCCTGAGCGACCCACCAGGCGGGAGCGTCCGAGATGCCGACGTAAAGAACCTTGCCCTGGCGAACGAGATCGTCGAGTCCGTGCATGACTTCTTCCACAGGTGTGATCCCGTCCCAGATGTGCACCCAGTACAGGTCGATGTAATCGGTTTGCAGTCGTTTCAAACTGGCTTCCACTGCTTGCATCATGTTCTTGCGATGATTGCCCGCCGCATTCGGATCGTTGCCTGGCGCGGCGTTCGAGTACTTCGTGGCTAGAACGACGCTCTCGCGATGGCCCTGCATGAACTCTCCCACGAATTTTTCGCTCGTGCCGTTGGTGTAGAAATTCGCCGTGTCAATGAAGTTTCCTCCTGCCTCGCGGTAGGTCTCATAGACTTTCTGCGCTTCGTCCCTCGGTGATCCCCATCCCCACTCGTTGCCGAAGGTCATGGTGCCCAAAGACGCTTCCGAAACCCGCAGTCCGCTCTTGCCTAGCAATCTGTATTTCATAATCGTGCTCCTTTCGTGGAACTCAGGAATTGATTCCGCTGTTTGCCGTATACAATCGGCTGTCGAAGCGTCCGTCTTCAAAAACCGTTGACACCGTGAGATGGCGCCACTTCTCCGCCTCGCTCGCGCGCGCAGCTTCTGCTTGCTGCACCCGCTTTTCCGCATCGACACCGAGGATCAGCCGCATCGGCACCTCGGCGCTATTCGCCAGTTGAAGAATTACATCAGCGATCTTTCGCGGATCGCCTTCCGCACGCCCTTCGAGTCCTCGCAATATCTTGTGCATCGAACCGACCGAGGCCTCGTAGTCCGGCAGCAGGTCCGGCATATTCTCACCCGCGCGCCGTGCCCAGTTGGTCCGAATGCCTCCCGGCTCTAGCGTGCAGATCCTGACACCGAACGGCGCGACTTCCATCGCCAGCGAGTCGCTAAAACCGCCGACGGCCCACTTGGCCGCGTGATACGGCGTATTGCCGGGAACCGCGAGCCGGCCACCGACCGAAGATACCTGAAAGATATGCCCGCCCTTTTGTTTGCGCATCACCGGCACGGCGGCCCGTGTGGTGTACACCACGCCGTAAAAGCACGTGTCCACGACAGCCTGGAAATCCTCTACACTCAATTGCTCGAACGGTGCAATCTGTCCGTAACCAGCATTGTTGACGAGCACATCCAGACGCCCGAAACTGTTCACCGCCAACTGCACGGCTGCCTTTGCGGCGGCCTCATCGCGCACTTCCAGTCTGACGGGCTTCACCCGCTCGCCGTATTGCGCCAGCAGAGGTGCCAGCTCTTCCGTGCGACGCGCTCCGGCTACCACGCTGTTCCCTGCGGCCAGCGCCGTCTCGGCGATGTCCCTCCCCAACCCGTTTCCGCTTCCCGTAATCAACCAGACCTTAGACATGAAAATCCTCCGTTTTCCTTCTTAGATAGACTGTGGGCGCTTAGACTTGGCCAGCGGCCTCGCGAGTGAGTCTATTGTGAGTACTCACTCATTTATTAGATGCAATGACTCGTTACTTGGTTACGCCGGACCAAAACATTTGAAAGCCGCTGACCCGGTAGTGTTTCGCCTTGGATGGGTTCGACGCCGTAAGGTCTATCGTCGCCTCCACCAAAGCTGCTAACGACTTCGAGATAAGTTCCGCAGGAAGATCGGTCCGAAAGAGACGCTGCTCAATCGCGCCACGAATCATGGTTTGGAATTCGACGAACGGCGCGCTACCGGCGTCCCTAGACTCTTTGGTGAGTACCTCTGACACCTGTAGTTGCGCGAGCACCTTGCGCTGCTTAGGATTTGCAATGCCCCACTTCACGTAACGATCCCAAACATGTCGCAGCCTGGTACGAACATTCCTCTTCCGAGGGAAATCCGACATCATGGCGTCTGCGAGTTCCAGCTTGATCTCCCGGTAAAGGGCATTGATCAGATCATCCTTGGTCTTGAAGTACGTAAACAGAGTTCCCTCGGCGACGCCAGCTTGTTTTGATATCTCTGACGTTGGGGCAGCGGTAAGACCGCGTTCCGCAAAGAGGCGCGTTGCGCCCTCTAGGATCGCATTCCGTTTGTCTTCGCTCTTAGGACGCGCCACTGAGCTCCTGCATAACTGAGTGTGTGCTCAATACTGTGCCTGTATCCTGACACATAAATGAGCATCCAGTCATTAATTGTATCTTGGCTCCGCAGAATTGCCGCAACAATCCATCCGAAACTCGGGAGTGGAATGCATTCATTGGGACGATGCGGTTCACGCCTTTACCCGGGTGATCGCTGTAGAAGCCGTTTGCATTTCATTCGAGCGATGGGTATGAAAAGTGCCACAGTTGCGATCTGAACATTCGACACCTGGTCGAATCGTTCTGCATGGTGCTCGCATAATTGGGACGTAATCGAATATATTTCGGCACAGGAAAGGAATAGCAACGATGTCGTATCAGCCCATCGAAAATTACGGAATTATCGGCAACATGCGGACTGTCGCCCTCGTAGGCATGAATGGTTCGATCGACTGGTACTGCTACCCGCACTTTGATTCGCCTAGCATCTTCGGCGCGATCCTGGATGACAAAAAGGGTGGCCGGTTCCAAATCTCTGCCGATGGTGACGACGCGCGGCACAAACAGTTTTATTGGCCTTCCACGAACGTCTTAGTGACGCGATTCCTGCTCAAAGACGGAATTGTCGAGCTGGAAGACTTCATGCCTGCGGGGCTGCCCTCCGACTCGCCTGAGTACCATCACGTATATCGCCGCGTCCGCTGCGTTAGGGGAGCAGTGCGCATCTCGGTCGCTTGCCGTCCGGCTTTCGATTACGGACGCCAGACTCACAAGACGCAAATTGCGGCTAACGGGGCGATATTTAAGTCCGGTGCATTGACCTTGGTTCTTTCCACTGCCGTACCGCTCAGCGATGACAAGCAAGGTGGGGTGTCCGGTAAGTTCGTACTCACTGAAGGACAATCGCAGGTCTTCATTTTTGGGGAGAACAGCAACGACGGAGCACTACTATCTCCGCCGTTGGAAAAAAATGCCGACGAACTGCTGCGAGACACGGTGAAATTCTGGCACGACTGGCTTTCCGCCTGCACTTATCACGGCCGCTGGCGGGAGCAAGTGCACAGGTCAGCGTTGGCACTGAAGCTACTTACCTTTGAGCCCACGGGAGCGATTATCGCGGCGCCAACCACGAGTTTGCCTGAAGTCATCGGAGGCGTTCGCAACTGGGATTACCGCTACACCTGGATGCGCGACGCCGCCTTCACGGTCTATGCATTTCTGCGCCTCGGCTTCCGAGACGAAGCCGCGGCGTTTCTAGGTTGGATCGAGAATTACGCATCCAAGCACGCTCGCCGAAACCAGCCCAGTCCGGTCATGTTCACGATCAATGGCGACAATGAGCTTCCCGAGCAAACGCTTGACCACTGGGAGGGATACCGAGGGTCACGACCTGTCCGAATCGGCAACGCGGCGGCCTTGCAGTTTCAGGAAGATATTTACGGCGAGCTGATGGACGCGTTGTATCTGTCCAACAAATATGTCAGCCCCACGTCCTACGATCTTTGGGTAAAGGTCCGCAGTCGTTTGGACTGGATCTGCGAAACCTGGCAGCTTCCCGATGCCGGTATTTGGGAGATGCGCAATCGACAGGAGCATTTCGTCTTCTCAAAGGTCATGAACTGGGTGGCTCTGGATCGCGGCATCCGGCTGGCCGACAAGCGCGCGCTTCCAGGCGACCGCACGAAGTGGCTGCGCGAACGGGACCGCATCTACGAAGAAGTAATGAACAAAGGCTGGAACGAGAAGCGCAAATCATTTACCCAGTTTTACGGCAGTGATGACCTGGACGCGTCCCTCCTTATTATGCCGCTCGTGTTCTTCATGGCCCCGACCGATCCGCGGATGCTCAGCACAATAGACGCAATCCTTAAAAGTCCCAGTCAAGGCGGCCTTGTCACCGACAGCCTGGTGCGTCGCTATCCACCGCAACCCCGTATCGACGGCCTTCCTGGGGAGGAAGGTACTTTCAACATGTGTTCGTTTTGGCTTGTTGAGGCGCTGACTCGCGCCAGTCTGGCGGATCCAGAAAAATTGGCTCACGCCAGGCTACTGTTTGAACGAGTGCTGGGCTATGCCAATCACCTTGGCCTTTATGCGGAGCAAACGGGGCCTCAAGGCGAAGCACTGGGAAATTTTCCTCAGGCCTTCACTCATCTGGCGTTGATCAGCGCCGCATTCAATTTGGATCGAATGTTGGGGAGTCAGGTCTGATTGGAGTCCGTAAGGCTCGACTGTCGAAACAGTTGGCGAAGCCGTTCAACGAACTGCGTGGCTGGCGCGCGCTTCCCTCCGGTGTAAACTGCACTCCCTCAACCATTTGACGATGGCGCAACAACAAACGCAGCTTTGGAACGTCCCCTGCTTAGATTGAATGCTTCCAACTGTTTTCTGAGCTGTTTCGTCGTCTATTAATAACGCGATGAGAGCGTCAACCGGAGCAACCATTGAGTTCCTATCCTCACGATGTCTGGACAGAGACCGCTGAATCACCTCGTGAACAAAGTGCTGCTATCCGAGTCCTGGTGGCGGAGCCCGACACGGCAAGTCGGCGGCTGATTTGTTCGATACTGCAGAGCGAACCAGACGTAAAGCTGCAATGCATTGATAACTCTCAGCTGATCTCCTCGATTCAAGAATGCGATCCGGATCTGGTGATTATGGATATACACGCGTCTGAGACTAGGCGCGCGTCAGACTGGGAAGACTTGGGCATCAAATCACCTGCCGCAACTATTCTTACTACGTACGATTCAACTTCTGTGACGCCATCTACCTCGGCGTCGGCAGAATTGCTGATCAAGCCTCTTAATGTCGAACAATTGCAACTTGCCGTGGAGGCAGCCCGGTTTAAGGTCTTGCGAGCTCGGAGCGAACTCGAAACCTATGAACGATCGAACGACCCTGACCATACTGAGAGGAAGCGTCAATTCTTACAACGCGTGGCCGCCGAAAGCGGAGAGAAGATTGTCCTGATAAGGGTTCACGATATCTTGTGGCTGCAATCGTTCGGAAACCATATTCGGCTTCACTTGAAAAATGCAACTCATCTGGTTCGGCACACTATGAAAAACTTCCAGGCCCTGTTGGACCCGATGTACTTTCTCCGAGTGCATCGCAATGCGATCGTCAATCTTGATCACGTAGACGAGTTCTACTTGCCTCCTGCTGGCAACATGTTTGTACAAGTATCCCGGAATCATCACGTGTTTCGTATGCTAAGATGACTGTCCTGCAGCATCATGGGTTTGCGACAACCCGTATGGCGCGGTCGGTTATCTTTTTCTCGTTGCTTTTCTTGATTAGCGCCTTATTGGCCCTACTTTATGCATTTGGCTTTTTTCGGCTCTTTCTTGCAGTCCTGACCGCGACCACACTCCTCATCGTGTATCTATTGTTTCACCCGCGCAACCAATGGCTGGTAGCCAACCGATCGCGAGTAGATGGAGCTCGTTGCGTAGCCCTGACGTTCGACGATGGTCCGGATCCGGTTGATACACCTAAATTGCTTGATCTACTCCGGGAAAAAGATGTGAAAGCGACGTTTTTCGTGGTCGGGAAACGGGCGGACCTGTATCCGGAAATAGTGCGCCGCGCCTGGGTAGAAGGACACCTCGTCGCCAATCACACCTGGTCACACGACGCTCTATTTTGTTTTCTCATGCCCCGTCGTTTGCGGGCCGAGATTGAGCGTGGCACCGAGAGTGTTCGCCGCAGCTGTGGTTTCCGGCCGCGCTTTTTCCGCTCGCCGGTGGGTCTGCGCCACCCGCTTCTGGCGCCCTATCTTGAGGCTCTGGCGCTGGAATATATTTCTTGGAGCATTCGAACGTTTGACACATTCACTACAAATTCCAATGTTCTTGCGCGGCGCATTTTGAACAAAGCGGCAAGCGGCGACATCATCCTGTTGCACGATCGCTTGCCTCGGGGAACGAGTGCCATGCTGGAAGCTTTGCCCCGGGTAATCGACGAGCTCAGGAAACGGGGATTCGAATTCGTACTGGCCGGCCCACGTGAGGATGCCGGCGGAACATTGGGACCAACCGCATGCGAACCTGTGTCCTAATTCCGGCCTTCAACGAAGCTCCTCACATCGCAAACGTTGTGAAGCGGGTCCGGGAGCATGTTGAGGATGTTGTCGTGATTGACGATGGATCCGCCGACGGGACGGCGGATGTTGCTCGGGCTGCGGGAGCCACTTGTTTGCAATTGCCAAGAAATTGCGGCAAGGCATCGGCACTGCGCGCGGGCATTGCGTTCGCGCGCGACCACGACTTTAACCGCGTAATTACCCTCGATGGCGACGGTCAGCATCTGCCGGCGGATATACCAGTCTTGCTTCGAATCGCCCAAGAAACTGGAGCCGACCTGGTCATCGGCGCGCGCTGTTTCGATCGCGCCCTCATGCCTCTCTCTCGCTATTTCTCCAATATTATTGGCAGCCGGTTGGCTTCGGCGCTCGTCGGCTGCGAAATCCGGGATAGCCAGAGCGGATTTCGATTGTTCCGATTGGATAAACTTGATACGGCAAAACTGCGGAGCCGATGCTACGAACTCGAGATGGAAATTTTGATCAAGATGGCCCGATCGGGCTGCACCATTGCGCATGCTCCCGTCCGGATGGTCTACGACGATGGCCAGGCGCGCTCGAAGATGAAGCCGGTACGGGACACCGTGCGTGTCTGTTTATGGTCGTTGGCATTTCGCTTTCTCGGAGCGTAAGACGATCAGCGACCCCAACTCTCATGCGTTTTGGGCTAACGGATGGAAAGGCACGCAGTGATCCGAAGATTTAAATTTCCCGCGCGGAAGTTCGTAACACTCCTGCTTACGGAGGGCCGTGATCCACGCCGCGCTGCCGCTGCCGTTTTTCTGGGAATTTTCATCGGCATCGTGCCCATCTATGGATTTCAAACCCTCGCGGCAATAGGCGTGGCATTACTCTTCAGGCTTAACAAGCCGCTGACAGTGGCCGCCACTCTCATCAACAATCCGTTGCTCCTGCCTGTGACTATTTTCTCCTCGGTAGAGCTGGGCTGCCTGCTTCGGACGGGCTCATTCCAGCCGCTGAGTCTGCCCGCCCTGGTTGCCATGCGCACTCACATCAATAAGGAACAGCTTTTCACCTGGATCATCGGCAGCGTCGCGCTGGGAATATTAATTGGCGCGGTTGGTGCGGCAATAACAGCGATTCTGGCCCACGTTCATGTTAGGTCGTCCGCCAATTCGGCGCTGAGGGTACGCGCCGGCTTTGTGAACGCGATGTTTGCCCAATGCACGCGATCGGCTCGTGGGTTCGTGCGGTGGAAGCTCCGCCTGGATCAAATATTTGAATTACTTGCCGCCGAAACCATGGGATCGGGAACGGTGGTCGACCTGGGGTGCGGCTACGGTATCGCGCTTTGTTTCGCGGCTTTCGATGACAACCGACGGCGCCTGATTGGATGCGACTTAAATGCTCGTCGCATCGCCATCGCTCGCCAGGCACTCGGCACGCTGAACGCAGACCTGACCACGGCCGACGTCCGTCACTTCGAACTTCCGACAGCCGGATTGATTTTAATTCTCGATGTCTTGCAGTATTTGCCCGCCGCTGAGCAACAGAGCCTGCTAAAACGCTGCTGTTCGGCGCTCGCGCCAAACGGGTCACTGATTTTCCGGGTCCATGATCCCGAATCCGGCTTGCGGTCCGCAATTAGCACGGCTTTGGAACGACTGATCTTCGCGTGCGAGGGTAACGGCTTCCGGCCACAAATGTTGTCGATCGCTGAATACCGCAGTGCGCTGGAGAACGCCGGTCTGCAGTTGCAAGAGCGACGTTTTCAGAATCGTTTGCCCCTGACCCACGTTCTTTTCGTCGCAAAAAAACCGCTGGCGGAGGCTGGGTGATAACGGTCCGTTGCCCGCGCTTTTACGCTACGCCGGACAGAACGTTGACGATCCATCGCAATCGGTGGTTGAATTTTTAACTTATAGTTTGGTTGTCTCTATTGACCGATCCCCACAAAACCATCGTGATTACTGGTGTCGGCGTCGTCAGCCCCTACGGCATCGGGCTCGACCGCTTGCAGGCGGGCATGCTATCGGGCAAGTGCTGTCTGGAGCGCACAAAAGATGATGTGTATCCCGGCTTCGAAGGAAGCACGGCCCAGGTCCGGGAATTGCCGCCTCTCTCAAAAGACTTCAGTCCCCGATACTCGCGCACCGATCATCTCGCAGTTGTTGCGGCTCAGGATGCGCTCGCGAATTCCGACAGCTCTACCTTCCGTGAAAGCGGAATCGTCATGGCGAGCACGGTTGGGGGGCTAACCGAGATTGATGCCGGAATCGCCAAAGATCCGGCTGCCTGGTATCGCTGCCCGGGCGGTTTATTGCGGGCCTCCTCATATCCGTTCGCGCACGTTGCCGATGCAATTGGCGAATATTTCGGGATTCAGGGACCTCGCTGTGCCATTTCCGTGGCTTGCGCCTCCGGCGCGATGGCAATCGCGCTCGCCGCCAATATGCTGCTCGACGACGCCGCGTCCATAGTCCTGGCGGGAGGCAGCGACCCGCTTTGCCCATTTACCTTGAGTGGATTTAGCTGCTTGCAAGCGCTGGACCCTAATCCCTGTTCTCCTTTTGACCAAAATCGCAAGGGCCTGAACCTGGGCGAAGGAGCGGCGGTTTTCGTCCTCGAAACCCTAGCCGGGGCGCTCGCGCGCAATGCCAACGTTATGGCGGTGCTGCGCGGATGGGCTATGAATAATGATGCATTTCATCCCACCGCACCACAGAAAGAAGGAAGCGGATTGGCCGATTGCATACGCCTTTCCATGGAAATGGCGAACGTCAGCGGCGATGACATCGGATATGTGAATGCGCACGGCACGGGCACGCCTCTGAACGATAGTGCCGAGGCCATCGCCTACGAGACTGCCTTCCGCGGACGCGGTCGTCCCATTCCCGTATCTTCGACAAAGTCATACTTCGGACACTGTTTGGGTGCGGCTGGTGCGTTGGAGGCAGCCATTACGATTATGGCTGTTCGTTCCGGGACGTTGCTTCCGACTCTGCGGCTCACGAATCCCATCGAGAGCCCGGGTATTGACTGGCTGAGAGGAGAAGTGAGACGTCAACCGCTGCCCTTGGCCATGTCGGCTTCCAGCGGCTTTGGCGGCAGCAACACCGTCCTCATATTCGGAAGCGGCCCTTCATGACTCCGCATTTGCCGCCGGTCACGATTACCGGCATCGGCTCCGTCAGTCCGTATGGTCCGCTCGCAGGACTCATTCCACAGACTCCCCTGGAACCCACGGCCCTCTCGTGGGCCACCAACGGTCAGCGGCGAGCGTTTCTCGTGCCACCCTTTCGCCCCGCTACTGTGGTGCCGGGCTTAAAGACCAGACGTCTTGATCGCTTGTCGCTGTGGGCCTTGGTGGCTTCTTCGCTGGCTCTTAAGGATGCCGGGATCGACCTGAACCAAGTGGACCGATCCCGGGTTGCTGTGGTCTTTGCCACCGCCTTCGGCTGCGTTGAACTCACGGAAGCTTTCTACCTCAGCGCCGCCGCAAATGGCTGGAACGGAACGGATCCCATTACATTCCCCGAAACTCTCGCCAGCGCTCCAGCGAGCCACGTGTCGATGTTCCACGGCCTGCGTGGGCCTAATATCACCGTGAGCAACAAGTATTTCGCTGGTGAGAGCGCCATGATGCAAGCCGCTTGCCTGCTTCGACAAGGTCAGGCTGACCTGGCCATCGTGCTCGCGGGTGACGCGGTGTCGCGAAGCATGTATTCATGGTACGAGGAGGCAGGCCTGCTGTCGCCAGCGTGCTACAACTCGGATCCCATGTCGAAAGCCGAAGGGTTTATCCCCAGCGAAGGTGTCGCGGCATTGGTGATGGAATCATCCGACCGCATCCATGCCCGCCCCGACTCCCGCTCTTATGCCCGGATCGGCTCGGGCCGCTGGGCGGCCAGCGGTCAACCGGCGAAGATCATCCGGCAGATGCTCGACGGTTCGGTCCCGAGTCTTACGATCTGTAGCGGGAATGGTGCGCCTTGCGCCACCAGTCCGACGGCTGCCTTGGCTCGCGAAATTGCCGGCGATCATCCCGTAATACTTCCGCAGGCATTTGCACAAGGTTTAGCCGGCACCGGCGCGCTTTTTCATTTGATCGCAGCTCTAAGCAACCGGCCAGTCAGCGGGCAAGCCCTATTCTTGGGAACAGCCCGCGACAGCGGATTTGCGGCGCTTCTTCTGGAGTTGCCATGAAGACGAATGTGCGCATTGCGTCCGCGGCGTATGCCATTGCACCCGACGACGAGGCTGTGGAGGCAGTCTTGGAGCGCGAACAAACCCGAATAGAGGCGGCACTTTCTCCGTTGAGCCCCGAGTCCAGACGGAAAGCCCTCGAAGGTCTCGGATTGAAGCGAGTCCGTGTTTGTGAAGAGAAAAAACTTTACGACTTGATTCTCGAAGCGGCTACGAAAGCGATCGCCGAAGCTGGGATTACTGCACGGGACATCAATCTCATCTTGGATTACAGCACCTGGTCCTCCGAGAGTTCGCAGGGCCTCTCCTTCGCGCACCAACTCAGTGCTGACCTAGGCGCTGAAAATTCCATGATCTTGAGTTTCAAAGTCGGCGGATGTGCGGGCCTACACCTCGCAATCAAGACCGCAGTCGGCTGGATGTCCACCGATGAAAGCATTCAGACAGTCTTGCTCATAGCCGGAGACGCCGCACCTGCAGGCAACCGCTCGCTACTTCCCATTACTATCCACGGCGACGCGAGCAGCGCCGTGATCCTGCGTCGCGAAGGCACCCGCGTCCCGTTAAACCAAGTCCCATTAACCCAGGGCCCGTTGCTGTTGAGCGTCGAAGCCGTGACCCTCCCCAACCTGCAGAAGGCCATTACCATGGTGAGAACGAATGGCCATGCCGACATTGTTGTCGACGCTCTCTGCATGGAGCGAGAAGTGATGCCGGTATATTTTCTCAATATGTTCCTGGTGATGAACAAGGCTTTGGCAGCGGCTTCCTTGAGTTTGAATGATATTGACCATTTCATCTATTCCAATATCAGCCGGCGGGACCGCGAGGGTTTCTGCAAGATGTTGAGACTGCCCAAAGGCAGCCTGCCGCAGACGCGTATGGCCGAGTATGGCCACACCTTCGCCAGCGATCTGCTTATCAACTATGTCAATATGCGGCGCGACGGTCTCATTCGTCCCGGGCAGTTATTGCTGTTTGCATCTGCTGGGATCGGCTTCACTTGGGGGGTAACGATCGCCCGGGCGTGAAAAATGAGCATTGGCTCCGTCTTGAACATTTTGGGTGATTACTCAAAGCTAGATGCACCATGTCATCCCGAAGTCCCGCGTTCTTACCAGCGGGGCGAGGGATCTTGCGTGGATCAAGTACGCACTCACTGCACGCGGGATCCCTCTCTCCGTCTGAAGGACGGCTGCGCTCGGGATGACGACAACAAGGGACATTTTTACGATTAGAAGAGGATGTTGAAACGCTGAGTTGCAATGAGTCGCCTACAGTTCATCGAACTCCATGAACAGCCGTGGTTCCCGTCATCGCTTCGAGATGACGTTACCGACGCGGTTCAGTTTGGCTTTAACCTTTTAAAAGCTTACGCGCCTATCGCTCCGCTACTGCAGAGCGTGATTGACCGTGCCAGCAATGGGGCGAACTCCCGACAATCGATTGTCGATATGTGCTCGGGAGGGGGCGGCCCGTGGCTTGAGCTTTCACAAGAGCTACGGTGCCGGAACGCCGGAGATTCCGCGGGTCTTCAGATTTGGCTCACGGATAAATATCCGAATCTCAAGGCATTTCAAACTGTCAGTGCCTCTTCTGACCACCACATTACTTACTATCCGGAATCGGTCGACGCCATGAACGTTCCTCCTGCGCTGAAGGGGTTGCGAACCATGTTTACCTCGTTCCATCATTTCTCGCCGGAGGATGCCCGCGCTGTTCTGCAGAATGCCGTCGATGCCGGCGAAAGCGTCGGCATATTTGAGATAACCAGACGCGCGCCTTCGGCAATCGCCGTCATATTTGCTGGAGTACTCCTGTTATTTCTGCACACTCCGCGGATTCGTCCATTTCGCTGGTCGCGATTGCTCTGGACGTATTTGATTCCGGTCATTCCGTTAGTGCTGCTGTTCGACGGAGTAGTATCCTGCCTGCGGACATATCGGCCACAGGAACTGCGTGAGATCGTAGAAAAACTGACTTCATGCCAATATCAGTGGGAGATCGGTGAGCTTGCAGGCAAAAGGGCGCCAGTTACTTATCTGATTGGGTATCCAAAAAGCTTGACAAGACCGTAGGCCTCCTGGCCCACGCCGGGGAATAGAAAGGAGACATCTCTCATGAGACAGTTGACGTTCGCGGTGATATTGCTATTGCTGTGCATTTCCTTCCCGACTTCTCTCCCGGCTGCCAAGGTGGAGGTGGAAGGTAAGGCATGGCTTGACTCGCAAAAGGATCCGGCTGAGATGAATGTGAATGGCGTTTGGGATTCGGAAGAATGGGGCGCCTTGCACTTGAACCAGTCCGAAGGAAGCCGGGAAGTGAGCGGGAACGGCGACGGATACGAGATCGCAGGCGTAGTCAGCGGCAAGCGCTTATTCCTTCTGTTTTCCGAACACCACACTGTGGAATACTGCGCAACCCTGAGTCCTAACGGCGAAAACAGCCTGGCCGGAACTTACTCAAATCGCAAGTCGCGGCTGCACTCCGGGCTTTGCCAGGAATCGAGTAGACCGATGAACATGAAGAAGAAGTAGGCGAAAGGAGTAGTGGGCCGGAAAATGGGCTCGCCACTCGGAGTCTTTGGTTTTCTCCGGCGCTCGTAATCTGGCCCTCGCGGTTCCTGTATCGAAAGCTTGTGCTCACCTTGCCAATCCCATCGCAGAAACCAAACCCAGAAATATGCGACTCGCGGCGCCCACCAGATCGAGCAATACTATGCGCCGCTCGAGCATGGTGGCCACCGGTTGTCCCTTGTAGCTGGCGATTTGCCGGTAGCGCGATATGAAAAACAGCACTCGCAGAGTAAGTTTCCATCTGAGCGGAGCAAAATAGTCGGGCGTCACAAACGGCACGGCGTGGCCGTCTTTCACTTCGGCGACAAAGTCTTTGAAAGTCGCAGCGCGCGACAAAGAAAGAATGGAACTGGCGACCACAAGATGGCTGTCTCCGCCGCCGACCACCGGTTTACGCCACTGCCGCGCAAGTTCGAGAACGCGATCGTTCTCCTCGCGCGACCGCATTCCGTTTACTTCCAAAGCATGAATTGCCCAGCCGTAGCGTGAGAGCAGTTCCGTCGCTGGAATTGTCTGCGTTCCTGGCGCCCAAGCGACGAGAGGGTGGTTCAAGATGACGAGGCAGCCGCTCGCCGCGAGTGTTTCAAACAGCTCGTCGTAGCGTCTGCCCCGCGCAGCCGCTTGAATTTGTGCGTGTGTAGCTTCTACTCCATTCTCCGGCAGGTGACACACTCCGAGATGAAACAGGTGCCGCTCGAACCAGAGCGACAGTTCTTCGCTGATTGCGATGCGGCCGTTCAGGTCGGGCCGGCCATGCACCAAAGCGAGGTTGCCGGCAAATTCGTCGTGATCGGTAATAGCCAGGTGGACTCCGTCGAAGCCCCACTTAGCTGCCGCTGCTGTCTCCATCTGATAGACGTCTTCCGGGGTATAGGGCGGATTGTACGTAACATCTGCATAATTCAGGTCGGGAACGCCGCCCAGGCCAAACGAACTTTGCACGATGCCGCTAAGCGGCCGCATGAACGCTTTCTTCACAACGTGGTTTAGTGCCGCCAACTTCTCGACGGAGTGGCGCGAGTGGTTGTGCAAGGAAACCGCGTACCCGAACTCGCGGTCCGGGTGAGGACACTCGCGGTAGGTATAGTTTTCAATCTTCCAGGCTGACCGGCGTCTCATCAAATTCCGCATGAGGATTCGCCAGTGTAATTTCACCCGCGACATACAGCAAGAAGTTGTCGCATAGAATGCGATCTGGTACTCTTCAGCGTCTCCCTAGGCGGATAGGTGTCGCTGGCCTGCACGTTCCGGCAAAGAGTCGACACTGTGGCCGGCCATTATGGAGCGCCAAGGCGAATGCGTAAGCCCATCAAGTACTTGGAAAAGGTGATGTCAATTGCCGCGAACGGCGCTTGGCAGATATTTTGCTGGAGCAACAATCTCTTTCCCGAAAATCCATCTTTCACACCCAAGTGGTCTGACAAGCCGTTGTTGAAGTCGCGTGAAAAGTCAAAGCCTCCCCTTGGCTGGCCGCGGCAAACCGATTCGCTGTGCCCGCGTTGTGTGCCGGAGATTCGTCAACAGATTGTCGACGGCAGCCAGGATTACCGCATTCTGTTGAACGACAGGCCCGGTGAAATCAAGGCGCAAATCATCGAGCGCGACGGCAAGATCCTGATGGTCAAGGATTGTCCGGTCCACGGACATTTCGAAGATGTCCTGTCGATTGATCCGCAATTCTTCCGGCACCTGGAGGAGACGTTCCCCGGCCGGGATATCCGTGCCCATAACGACGAAAAGCTGCACAACCACGGCAGCAGCACTATCAAGCACGGACGCGGCTCCGTTCTCACCGTTGATCTTACGAATCGGTGCAACATGATGTGCGATCCTTGCTTTATGGACGCCAACCAGGTTGGATTTGTGCACGAGCTTACCTGGGAGGAAATCAAGACGCTGCTCGACAACGCATTTTCCATCAAGCCGCGGCGCCAGATGTCCGTGCAGTTCTCCGGAGGCGAGCCGACCCTGTCCCCGTATTTTTTGGACGCCATTCGTTACGCGCGTCAACTCGGCTACGACAGCGTGCAAGCCGCAACCAACGGCATAGAGTTCGCCAAGAGCCCATCGTTCGCTGCGCAGGCCGCGGAAGCAGGTTTGCGCTACGCTTATCTCCAATTCGACGGCATCGGCAACGCGGCGAATTCTCATAGAAACGTTGGGAACCTGTTCGACTTGAAGCTGCGCGCCATTGAGAACTTGCACTCCAACGGAGTCGAGATCGTGCTCGTGACCACCGTGGTCAACGGGATCAACAACGAGCAGGTGGGCCGGGTCGTGCAATTCGCTCTCGACAACCCGGACAAAATCGCCTTCGTGTCGTTCCAGCCGGTATCTTTTACCGGCCGCGACGAAGGCGTTACTGAAGAACGTCGCAAAGCGCAGCGCTACACACTCTCGCATCTTGCGCACGACGTGAAAGCACAATTGGGTATCGGTGAACCCGTTCGCGACTGGTTTCCCCTCTCGTTTTTGAGCACCTTTTCCGACTGGGCGGACCTGGTTCACGGGCCGGACGCCGCCTGGGGCCACGTCGCCTGCGGTTGTCATCCGAACTGTGGTGTGGGAATGGCGATTATGGTCGACAAGCAGACGCGCGAGGCGGTTCCGGTGACCGCGTTCTTGAATGCCGAACAGTTTGCCAAGGATATTGCCAGGGTCAACGATTGGGCTCGCAGCCGCTGGATATCTGTTGTCGGAATGGCGCTAGCATTAGTTCGGAATTACGATGCGTTCCATGCGCCGACACATTTCCGTTCTATCGATATGCTGAGGAAGCTCGACAAGGGCCTGGGCGCAACGGAACACGACTATGGTGATGTCTCCGGCAAGCGGACGATGGCGGACATTTTGCGCCGACGCCGCGACCGCTGGAACCTATTGTTCGTGGCGGGAATGTGGTTCCAGGATCTATTCAACTACGATTTTCGCCGGACCGAGCAGTGCATCATCCCATACGCTACGCAAGAGGGAGAGATCTCCTTCTGCGCTTACAACACCGGGGTAGGTTGGCGGCACATCGTTGAGAAGATGCATATGACCGCCACTTTGACTAAGTGGTACGAGGAGCACGGGCGGCACGAGATTTTCGCCGGCGGCAAGAGGGTGAAGCTCAGCAGTACGGAGCATCACCTGGTGTTGAAGGACGAGATTGTGACCAACGATTCCCAGCATGACCTCGAACAACTTGGTATCGCGAAGAACGCTCGCGAAGAAAAGTTGCGGGCTCGAGCCGAGCGGAACAAACTGCACAGCAAGCTGGACCAAGAGAACTCTCGCATGGCCAAGCTTTACCGCGAGTTCGTGCTGAAGGAACAACCTGTTGCTGAATTAGTGCAGATCGAACCTACAATGCAGGCCGTCGAGAATGCCCGGGGAACGCTTGAGAGTAGCGGGTGATTAAGAAGTCAAATTCAGCATTCGAAGTGATGCCCGGATTGCGGCTGCTCTGCGCCCTGCTTGCGTTTTTGATTTTTCCGCGAGTGTTGGCCAGCCAATCGGACGATCTGCTGAGTGAAGTCTGGAACGGGATCCAGCAAGCGCAGAAAAAATACACGAGCATGTGCGGGACCATTACCGAGACCCGCACCTCTAACCTGATGGTGAAACCTCTGGTGCTCCACGGCAAGTTTTGCGCCGAAGGCACAACCAAGTTCTCACTGGAGTACGTCGAACCATCCAGCATGCGTATTCGCTTCAACGAGAATTACCTCAACGTTACGACGGGCGGCAACACTCAAGTCAGGGAAATCGGAAAAAACGTTCGCCGGGTGCAGTCCTATTTCGGCGAGGAGAATTCCCTCGGGAATGTGAAAAAGAATTTCAGGATCACCGTGCAAGAGGATGGCCGGGACTACCAAATGAAACTGGTTCCGCGAACCAATACTTTTCGCGACAAACTAAATTTTATGGTCGTGAAGCTGAACAAAAAAGATTTCCTGCTGCGGTCGCTCGAGGTCGATGGAAAGAGCGGCGTAAACAGCGTATTCGTCATCGACGTAAACTCGATGAATCCAAAAATTCCCGCGGATATGTTTGAGGTTTACAAACCATAGTGAGCAATCTTAATTGCTCACCCCAAGTGACCAAGGCCCAGGTGATCGAGCGAAATGAAATCGAGACGCTGATTCCTCATCGCCCTCCGTTCTTGTGGATCGACCGAGTGGAAGAACTGGAGCCTGGGGTTCGTTGTGTTGCGGTGAAATTTGTCGATCCGTCGACCCCACTTTTTGCCGGGCATTTTCCTGCCAAACCCATTCTGCCGGGGGTCCTTCTGATCGAAGCGGTGGCCCAGACCGCTGGAGTGATGCTGGGGTCCGCGGTCCCGCAAGATAGTGTCAAGAGTCCGGGAGGAGTGGCGCTGCTCGCGGCCGTCAACCGCTTCAAGTTTTTCAAACCCGTCACACCAGGGCAAGAACTCCGCATTGAAACGAAAAAACTGACCGAGGCTGGGCAAATGGCGTACATCGGTGGAACGGTGTGGGTTGGCGAAGAGATGGTTGCGGCCGGCGAGTTGTCAGTGGTTTCGGGTTAATGGGCGGGAGTAATAGCATGATTGCCCGCTGCATGCGCCTGGTAGGCGGCCTGGTGGTACGCCATCCGGGATTGGTGGTGGCCCTGAGCCTAGTGGTTACCTTGTTGTTGAATGCGAACATCCACAACCTGCGAACCGGGACCGACCTGACCGAGTTGTTTGGGAATCGCGACCCGCAATGGCGAGCCGCAAGTCAGATCGGCAAAGAACTGGGTTATGGCAACCAGCTCTTCGTGGTGATCGAGTCCCCGGCGGGAGAGACGGACACCACCGACCAGATGGAAGAATTGGCCGACCGTCTCACCGCCGATATGCAAGCCAGCGGACTATTCCTGGATGCGCGCTGCGGCTTGCAGGACGAGGAACTGCTCAACATGGTGCGGTTCTTTACCTGGAACTTTCCGTCATTCGCGGAGCCTGATCAAGCGGAAGCTCTGAAGCGGCGGCTGGATCCCGAACAGATTCACCAAACCGTTCGCCGCGCGGCCACGGCACTGGTCAGTCCATTCTCTTCGTTGGGAACAAATTATTTCGTCGCCGATCCCTTGGGCTTGCTCGAAGTGGAAGCCGGCAGCGGTCACGGGTTTTCGCAGTTTTCCAATTTCGATCTTAACTGGGGATCTGGCAACCGGTTTTTCAGCAAAGACCACAAGGCGCTGCTCATCATTGCCGCACCTCGACAGTCGGCCATGGATTACAACTTCGCCGAGCAAGTGATGCGATGGACGCGGGAGCGCATCCGTTCGATGACGGCAGAGCCAGATCTGCGAGACTCCGGAGTGCGAGCCACCGCGGCAGGGGCTTACGTTTACGCGGAACTCGAGCACCAGCTCATCGAAACAAATATTCGCCGAATCTCGCTGATTTCCATTATCGGCAATCTGGTGTTGTGCCTGGTGATCTATCCGAAGATTCCACTTCTACTTTTATCGCTGCTGCCCGCCAGCCTGGGCATCGTTTGGACTACAGGCGTCGCAAGTTTCTATCCGGGAGAAGTAAATCTAATCAGCCTGTCTTTTATCGCGATCCTGGCGGGACTAGGAGACGACCAGATCGTACATTTCTTTAACCGAGTGCCGCAGGAATGGGCCAAGGGCGGGACGCTGAATGATGCGGTGTTGCGTACATTCGAAACCACCGGGCTTAGCGTGTTCCTGTGCATAGTAACGGCGGCCACCGCCACGGCCTCACTGGCCACTGCGAGCTTCAAGGGACTGTCCGAATTCGGGTTCATCCTGACGGTGGGTATGTTCATGATGATGTTCCATACCCTGTTGACGGTCCCGGCACTGCTGCAGTTATGGTGGCGAATCTCGAAGCCGCGAGCGCCGCAGACGATTACCTTCCGGTTGCTTCCCCTGGTGGCGCAAAAATCCGTTGATTTTGTAGGCCGGCACGTCCGCCTTGTCGTGGGCCTGGGTTTGGGAGTTTTCCTGCTGTCATTGATATTTCTGCCGAAGATCAAATTCGAAAAGCACTTCGAGATCGCCGGCGCCGATAATCCAGCCGTGGCTGCGCAAAACCTGCTTTCCGCAAAGTTTGGCATTGAAGGCAGTCCGCACGTGCTGTTGATCGCCGGCGGCGAGCAGGAAGTACTTGGCAGAGCCGAAGAATTGACTACCCGGCTGGAAGACTATCGGCATCGCGGGGCCATCAAGTCCATCTTCTCACCCACGATTCTGCTTCCGTCAGCTCGAACGCAAAGTGAACGAGCCAGTTCGTTAGCGGACGTCAATTTCGCGGCCTCAGCCCGAGCCCTTGAGAATGCGCTTCGCGAGAATGGTTTTCGCACCAAGCCGGTCCAGCCCTTTATCGATCGGCTACGACAGCTGGAGCAGGATCAAGGAGGCGGCAGCAAGCCGCTTACCCTGGAAACGGCCGCCAAGTTCCTGCCGCCCGGACTGCTCAACAACAGCATTCGCAAAACCGGGGACGGCAGCTACGTCGCAGCCATCACCTTTTATGGCACCGATCCTGATGCGGTCGACGTAATTCCGGAGAGCGTGGTTGAGTCCTGGCGCAATCAATTTGGCCCTTTCGTGGAGTTTTCTTTTGACAAGATGAACCGCGATCTGCAAAGGCAAGTGCTGCATGACAGCAGAAGAGCATTGGTGTGGACGGCGGCTGGGATTCTTTTGATTGTCTACCTTTGTTTTCGCAATCTCCGCGTGTCTCTCATCGTACTGATACCGATCATATTCGGCGTCGTTACAACTTTTGGTCTCTTACTTCTAGTGAACCACCACTTCAGTTTCATGTCGATTACGGCGATTCCGCTGATCATCGGCATTGGCATTGACAATGGCATCCATTTGGTGAGGCGTTACCTTGAGAACGAGCGTAATGAAATTCTCGTGATCGCGAAGGCTTCGGGCGCGGCCCTGATTCAATCGAACCTGACCACGATGGTTGGGTTCGGCGCGCTGATGACTTCCAGTTTCGCGCCACTTGTGGAAATGGGGCTCGTCACTACGTTGGGCGTCGCGTTGGCGCTGGCTGGCGGCTTATTGTTGATTCCCGCTGTCATTCTGCTGGAAGAACGGCGCCGTAACGTAACGGACGCCCCAATCGGGAATCCGGATTGATTTGCAAGCGAAGTTTTACAACTAGTCTTGGGATGTAATGTTCATCAAGTTTACAATTCTGAGTTGCCGGACTTATTTTTGATGAAATCGCCCATTCGCTCGGCAACGCTGGTTTTGTCCGACTCGATGCCTAGTTTTTACCGACGGACAACGTGCCGGACGCTACCGCTGACCTTGTTGCTTTCGATTTTTCTGATTTTACCGCTCAGGGCGGAGGCCGGACTGCCGCGGGTTGCGATCTCGATTCCAACGGACCAAAGCGTTGGGGCAGGATTAGCAGCCGCCGAGCAGTGTGAAGTCCCGGGCAAATTGATCGTGCTGCCACCGCTGTCCTTCCATTTTGCGAGCGGCGATTTGGGACTTGGCGAAATCCCCGCCGGTTTCTCCGAACAGACTCTTCAGAGCGCGCCCGAAGCAGCCGAAATTTGGCTGCACGTCGTAGTGGAAGCGGATTCGGTTGGCGGCAAAGAATCCGAGCAGGAAATTACCGACCGTATTAACGCGTTCGTAAAGTCGCTGCCTCTTTCGCCGAAGGCGGTGCGCGGCCTTGTAGTTGAGATTAAAGAAACGTTGATGGCTCCGGATCTGTTCTCGTTCGGACTGGTGCGTCTGGCATTAGCGATCAAGGCTAACAATGCCGGCCTGCAGTTGGCATTTGTTTTTCGGCCAGGGTTCGCCGGGAGCCACGGCGATCTTGTGAGAAGGTTAGCTACCTATTCGGATTTGCTGGGAACGACCTATGCTCAGGGCTGGCGTCAAGATGTCGCGCGGCTTTCCGGACAGGGCATGAATAAACCGCTCATCCTTAAATTAGATCCTGGAGAGTCTGCGACACCGTCGTCATTTTTGACGGCGATGCTCGCTGGCGGAGGACCTTCGCCGGAAATTGTCTGGGCGGAGCCACCGGACGCCAAAGCTGCGGCAGCGTTATGCGCGGCAAGTAGTTTCCTTAGCCGTTCCATCACCGGCAACATGTTCGCGGCGGATTCCGTGGCGTCTGAGTTCAATGTTGCGGTGGATGGCGTAAGAAACGATGGCTTAGGGAAGAATGAGAGCCATTGGTTCGTTGGCGGTCCCTCGGACGTAGTGATTGTGGCGCGCATTAATGCGAGTGCCAGCGCACCGAAGACGGTCAGATTATCGAGCGTTAAGCCGGGGCCATTCGAGATCAAGTGGTATAACCCTGCGACTGGCGCCACACTTCCGGCGGGCGAAGTGAAAACGACTGATAAGGGATTCGAGCAGATTTCCGAGTGCACCAGCGAATACGCCCTGATTTCGATCCACCGGAAAAGTGACGCCGATCAGACGGTCTATAACACGGTGGATGTTAAAGCCGGTGCCGAACTGAGCGTCGAGGAAATTGTTGCTCGCTGGCAACAGACTCGCGAGGCCCAGAAGCAAAGGCTCGACAACTATATGGCTTCCGCTTTCATGAGCTTGCACTTTGAAGCCACCACTCTGGAGCCTGGGTTCGACTTTTCAATGCAGCTCAAGCAATTCTTCAGCCGGGCGGGACCGATGGAACTGGCGCAAAAACAGTTTTATATCAACGGGGTGAAGTTCGGGAAAAATCATGAGTTTCCGCTGCCGGCAATCGAACCGGAAAAAGTGATGACCCAGCCGCTCGAATTGAAACTCACCGAGCGTTATGACTACAAACTGCTGGGGACTGAACAAGTCAACGGAATCATGTGTTATGTAGTGGGATTCGAGCCCAAGGTGCGGGCCCAGGCCCTTTACACCGGGAAGATTTGGATCGATGGTACGACTTTCCGCCAAGTGAAACAGTATTTGAGCGAGCGCGGCATCAACAGCAACGTGCTGGTAAATGTGGAGACACAGAGTTACGAACTGTTTCGCGATGACAAGGGAAACGAATTCAACTTCCTGCGGTCAGTTTCCGCACAGCAGTTGCTGAACGCTGCCGGACGTGATTTTGTGTTGCAAAGGACGGTGCAATTTTCAGACTACGTCATCAACAGCTCAACCTTCAGTGCCGCACTGGCGGCTGAGCATAGTTCTGGCGACCCGATGTTCCGCGATACGGACCAGGGACTGCGGTCCCTCCGAGTGAAAAGCGGCGAGCGCGTTGTAGTAGACCAGAATGCGAAGCACATCAAGTCGGTGGTTGCTGGCGCGATGTATGGAGGCACGTTCAACTTTCCTATTCCGTTCCTCGGCACCAGCACGGTGAATTTTGATTTTCATCACACTGGGGCGCAGCTTTCGACCTTTTTCGCCGGGCCTATCCTGATTTCCGACCTGTCGAAGCAGTTCCGGCCGAAGTTCCGTGTGGCGATGGACCTGGCGCTCTCAGGATTGCCCGGCCAGAATCGCATTTACGGCAATAACACCGAATTGCTGCAAGGAGAAGTATGGACATGGGAGCAAACTATCGGCGTGCGCGCTTCGTGGCAAGCCGCTACCCATCTCAGCGTAACCGCCTCAAACTATTTCGCCTACGACAACTTTCTGCGAACCTACCAGGCGGTCGAGCAATACCAAATGCCGCGCAACGGCTTGAATGTGCTTCCAGGCCTTGAAATAAAATACAACCGCAACGGTTATGTATTCGATGCGCAGGCGACACGGGGCGAGCGAATAGGTTGGAGACCGTTCGGATGCATTTCGCTGGCCCAAACCCCGCCTGGGTGCGGATCTTCATTGCCCAACCCGCCTCCCGAAAATGCTCTACTGGTCCAGCGTCCGCGAAATGCATTCACGCTCTACAGCGCCGATTTGAACAAGGACTACTACATTCGCAAGTTCACCAAAGGCGGTTGGGACGTTTCTTACTGGGGCGGAGATCAATTGGACCGCTTCTCGCGTTACTTCCCCTCGTTTCTTACGTCGCCGCGGCTCCACGGTATTCCTCCCGGCACGGATTCTTTTGACGCCATTGCCATGGCAAACGTGCACTACGGTTTCAATGTGATGGACTTGGTGAAGGTCGACGGAATGTACGCGTATGCGCGCGCACGCAATCTGGATGAATCGCTTCGATTCCGCAAATTCGATGGCCTCGAACTTAATTTCAACACTCCTGCTCCGTTTGGTACGCTGCTGCAAAGCACGGTTTCCTACGCGCTGGATGGGAATATCCCCCGCTACAACTCCCGTTGGGCCGTGTACATGTTGATCTTCAAGCCGTTGCGCTAAATTCGAGATATGTCTGAAACAAGGCTGGGTGAAAAAGGGCTGGTCGATCGCACCCCCGATCAGAGGGTCGCGTTAGTTACGGGTGGCTCGGGAACCATCGGGGCCGCGATCGCGAAAGCTCTGGGAAGCGCGGGGTTTCGCGTAGCCGTGCACTATCGTCAGGGGAAAGAGTCCGCAGATCAGGTGGTTGAACACATCGTCGCCAGCGGGGGAGAGGCAGCGGCAGTGACAGCCGATCTCTCTCGCGAAGAGAGTGTTGCGCCGATGTTCGATCATATTGAACAGCAACTTGGCGTTGTGGATTACCTGGTAAACAACGCCGGAATTAATCGCGATGTGCTGTTGGCGTTTATGTCGGAGGAGCAGTGGGATGAAGTGATTGATACCAATCTCCGCGGTACCTATCTGTGCTCGCAGTTGGCCTTGACGGGTATGATGCGCCGGAGGCGTGGAGCAATTTGCAACATCGTGTCTCCTGCCGGGATTCGTGGCCAGGCCGGCCAGTGCAATTACTCGGCAGCCAAGGGCGGCGTTATCGCTTTCACGAAGGCACTCTCTCGCGAGGTGGGCCGATTCCAAATTAGGGTCAACGCCGTTTGTCCGGGCGTGATTCCGAGCCCGATGTCCGCTAAATACATTGAGAAAGATGAGAAACGACTGCTTTCCGAGATCCCACTGGGGCGCTTTGGCGAACCCGAAGAGGTAGCTCCGTTGGTGGCGTTTCTAGGATCCGATCGGGCGAGTTACATCACCGGCCAGGTGATCGCTGTGGACGGAGGGCTGCTGTAGTTTGGGTGTAAACGACTAAAAAAATCACAATCATAAAAGGCACGAAATCCCACGAAGGGCGCGTCCAGGTGGGCTTCCGGATACTTTGTGCCGATTTCTGCGGATGAGCTTTGTGGTATGCTACGCTGCTGCAAACAAACAATATGCCTACCATCAAGGAGCAGCTTAAGCCCATTATATTGAACAGTTTGCGGATCACCGACTTAACCCCTGAGGATCTGCGCGACGATCAGCCGCTGCTCGGCGGAGAACTAGAAATCGATTCTATCGACGTGCTCCAACTCGTCCTGGAGATTGAGAGGCACTTCGGAATCAAGCTGGTGCAGGGCAACTTCAACCAGAAACACCTTGAAAGTGTGAACGCTTTGGCGGCGATCATCGAATCCAAAGTGGCTGAAGCAAGGACCTAAAATCTACAGTTCCAGGTGTGCAATTCCTGCTTATCTTTGATCCAAGATCCAAGCAAAAGTTGTCCGACTACAATTGCGACCCGTTCAACTCGAGTACGGCGACCGCTCTAGGCGGGACAATTTCGCCATACAAACCGCCGGTTGGTGCGCTTCTTCGATCAGGCACAGCAACGTGGAGATAGTCGCATACGTTTTGTGTTGAAGGAAAGTGACTTATAACATGGGTGAGCACACGATCGCAGGCGGAAAGTGACGCGCTGGTACGAGCACCGTTTCCACAACACAACGGCGCTTCGAATGATATTCGTTATCATGCCGAGGCTACCGCGCTTTCTCCATCCTCCCGTTGCGGCAGTAACGGCGCTGATTTTTTTCCTGCTGTTGAAGCGGGAAAGACGGGCGGTAACCCGGAATCTGCGCCGTGTTTCTGGCAAGCGTGGGCTCCTACTGCGATGGAAGGTTTATCGTGTCTTCTACTCGTTCTGCGACCTGATGGTTTCATATTGTTTTCTGCCACAGGCCACACATTCCCAACTGCTCGACATGCTGGTGGACTCGGATGGCAGCGGCACCAAGATCAACCGATGCCTGGCTGCGGGCAACGGGCTCATTGTGTGGACAGCGCATCTAGGAAATTGGGAATTCGCGTCGCGGCTGCTGGCAATTTACGGCCGAGTTAACGTGGCGCGAGTAGTCGAGGACAATCCGGCGGAGATCACACTGCGGAATTTGATGGCTAGCGAACGGATCAAAACTGTGGACCTCAAAGAGGGAGTGCCGGCTACGTTAGAACTTCTACAGGCTTTGCGGCGCAACGAGATTGTGGCGATCCAGGGAGACCGCGTTTACCAGCGTCACACTTTTGAGGTGCCCTTTTTTTCGCAACCCACCAGCTTTCCCGTTGGCCCTTTCCTGCTTTCGCAGGTCTCGGGTGCGCCAGTACTGCCGGCTTTCGTGATTCGCCGAGGTTGGCTGCGCTATCACGCCTTGATCGGAGATCCGATCCCGGCGGTTCCGCGACGAGTCAAATGCGGCGACGACGATGCCGGCTTGCGCGAGGCTATGTGCCAGGCCGTCAGATTTCTTGAAAAAACCTTGACGACCCATTATGACCAGTGGATGAATTATTTTGATTTTTGGCCGATTCCCTCTGGGGACTGATTTCCTCATAATCCGTTCTACCCCCGTATGATGGCCTTAAAACGCGAAGCAGAGTGGTCGGAAAACCCACATAATTACCATCCAGTGACCTTACATGACCTTATATTTGACCCAGATTTTTTCTGCGGATTTCCGGAAAGTGCAAGAAAAGATTGGCTCCTCAGGTAGGACTCGAACCTACAACCCTCCGGTTAACAGCCGGATGCTCTGCCATTGAGCTACTGAGGAGTGTAGTAGCAACGCGGGGACTATCCACAACATAATATCATCGCGGTCGCCAGCCGGAAAACTGTACATCATAAAAACTGGTGTGTGCAGTTCATCTTGCCGGATGAGCTCGGTTTCTGTTTGCGAAACAGTTCTGCCCTGCAGAAACGTTCATCGCGTGAGACAATCTCAGTTCGTTATATGGGTAACGGGGAGGCCGGAATGCGCACGTTTCTCCACGAAAATCGATGGGCAAAAAATGCTGTTGGCTCCGCTCTCTACGGGCTGGCGGTAATTCTTCTGGGGATCAGCATGTTTCCTTCGCGGGCAAAATCGCAAGTCAAACTTGACGCCGAGGGTCGTCAGTGGTGGCAGCACGCCGTGTTTTATGAAATTTATCCGCGCAGCTTTGCCGACAGCAATAACGACGGCATTGGCGACCTGAACGGCATTACCGCGAAGCTTGATTATTTGAAGGACCTAGGGGTCGATGCGATCTGGATTACGCCCTGCTATCCATCGCCACAGATAGATTTCGGCTACGACGTTTCCGACTACGAGAATATCGATCCCATGTACGGTACGCTGGCTGATTTCGAGCGCCTGGCTGGCGAAGCCAAGAAGCGGAACATCCGCATCATCATGGACTTTGTGATAAATCACACTTCTGACCAACACGCCTGGTTCAAAGAGTCGAAGTCTTCGCGCGATAATCCCAAGCGCGATTGGTATATCTGGCGTGATGGTAAAGGCCCGAATCAGCCGCCTAATAATTGGCTTTCAACTTTCGGCGGGTCTGCCTGGAAATTTGATTCCACCACGGGGCAATGGTACTACCACTATTTTTATCCCGAGCAGCCGGATTTGAACTGGCGCAATCCGGACGTGGAAAAGGCAATGTTCGACGTTACCGGTTGGTGGTACCAGAGGGGCGTCGCCGGTTTCCGCTTGGACGCCGTGGACACGCTTTTTGAAGTACCGGATCTGCGCGACAACCCCACCCTTCCGGGCAAGAACAAGTATGGCGATCCGAACATGCAGAACCTTTTCAACACCAAGCTGCCGGAATTGCATGACGTGTTGCAGCGTCTGCGGCAAGTGGCGGACAAGTACGACGCGGTGCTAATTGGCGAAACGTGGACCAAGGACATCGACGAACTGAAGCAGTACTACGGCGAGCACAGCAATGAGCTACAGATGCCAATGGATTTCCTCTTTGCCCGGGTCGACAAACTTTCCGCACCCGAGTTCCGCAAGCAGATTGACGGTGTGAATGCCGTCGGATGGCCGGTGTACGTGCTCAGCAACCACGACATTGTTCGCGCTTATGTGCGTTATGGCGATGGGGTACATAATGACGCGATTGCCAAGCTAATGGCGGGACTTTATCTCACTCTGCGCGGAACCCCACTCATGTATTACGGGGAAGAAATCGGCATGACGAATAATGATCCCAAACGCAAGGAGGATGTAAAGGACCCGATTGGCAAATTGGGCTGGCCTGAAGAAAAGGGGCGCGATGGCGAGCGCACTCCCATGCAATGGAACGACGGTGCGAATGCAGGTTTCAGCGAGGCCAAGCCGTGGCTCCCGGTCCCGGCGAGTTATAAAACTCATAATGTCGCCACTGAACTGAAGAAACCTGATTCCATCCTGAATTTCTATCGGCGGGTGCTTGCGCTGCGTCACGAGGATGCAGCGCTTCGCGATGGTGAATATGTCGCGTTGAACGAAAATGACCCGAATGTGCTCTCGTATCTTCGCAGGTACAAAGATGAGGCGGTGCTGGTGGCGCTGAATATGTCATCGAGCCCTCAAAAAGTCAGCTTTGATTTGCAGGCGCAGGGACTGACTGCCTCGAAGGCAACGACTATGCTCACGACCGGAAAAGAAAATCGCGAGTCAGCGTCGCTACGGTCAATCTCGCTCGAGCCATTTTCCGTCTACATCGGAAGAATCGAAAAATGATTGCTCAAACCGCGTGGCAGGGTGACCTTGGTTTGAGATCCGCTTCACTATGTGTATGCAACTGAGGTAATCTAGTAACCAGATGGAGCTATTTCTCAATAGCATCTGGTTCGCCCTGGTGGCGAGTGCATTCTTCGCTTTGCTCCGGGCGTATCGCAATGGGCTGGATCGAAGACGCTTTCTGTTGGCGTTGGGCGCATTGCTGTGTGCTGCGGCCGTGCTGTTCCCCACTATTTCAATTACTGACGACCTCCATTTTGACGCGTTCGTGATGGAGGATTCGAATTCCACAAAGCGGCTCGGCAATGCCGTAGCGCATACTGCACCTCTCGCCGTGGGTGCGTTCTTCGGATTTGTTGCTTTGGTTTTACTGCAGGTGCCGCGTCACCGCAGTTGGTACCTAGCCGAGAACGCTTCCTCGTATTACAAAGTTCCGCAGTTGATCCGGCCTCTTCTCGGCCGGGCCCCTCCCGCGAAGTTCCTCGCGTAAAACGCGGCAGCCTGAGGCTGCTGTTCTGATCAATTCCAAATCCATTCGTAACGAAGAACGTCATGAAACGAGCAGCATTGTATTTACCGCTGCTGTGGTTCGGGACGGGCATGGGAGTCGCCCAAACTCCCGGCCAGCCCGCACCACAGCCTTTGACCTTAACTTGGCAGAATGTGCGGGACCGGTTTGAAATCCAGAACCCGACGCTTGTGGCCGACAAGTTGAGTGTCGAAGAATCAAAAGCCGAGGAGATCACGGCCTACCTGCGTCCTAACCCAACGCTGAGTCTAACCGCGGACGGGACACAGATTGCTCCGAATAAGGGTGTTTGGCGTCCATTTGCCGGCACCTTTGAGTCGCCCAGCATCAGCTATCTGCACGAACGGCGGCACAAACGGGAATTGCGGCTGGAAAGCGCGAAGAAGGGAACCATGATTGCCGAGTTTAGTCATGCAGATCTGGAGCGCACCCTGATCTTCAATCTACGCAGCGCATTTGTGTCCATACTGCAAGCCAAGGCCGTGCTCCAGCTGGCCGAGGACAATCTGGCCTACTGGGACCATGTGCTTGAGATCAGCCGTACTCGCTTCAGTGCGGGCGACATAGCGCAGATCGATCTTGATCGATTGGAATTACAACGCGCGCAGTACGAAACCGATTTGCAAACCGCTGAGGAAAATCTTGAGAACGCGAAGATCCAATTACTTACGCTTCTGAACGACAGAACTCCAATTGAGCAGTTCGAGGTGACCGAAACCTACGATTTTGTCGATCGCCTCGCGCCCCACGATGAATTCAGAAAAATTGCTCTCGATACGCGGCCAGATCTGAAAGCGGCGGCCGAAGCGGTGGACAAGGCCCAGACCGATCACAAGTTGGCGATTGCCAACGGTTCAACCGATCCAACGTTCAGTGCGTGGTATACCCATAATTCTTCCAACAACAATCCGTTCGGCATTAATACACTCGGCATCAGCGTCAGCTTTCCGCTGCGCATCTTCGATCATAACCAGGGCGAGAAGCTGCGCACTCAATTAGATATCACTCGCAACGAACGGTTGCGCGATGCAGCCAATGCGACCGTGCTGAGCGATGTCGACTCAAGTTACGCCACGCTGGAAAGCAATTTGACCCTGCTGCGGCCCTACAAGGCGAAATATCTGCAACAAGCGACGCGGGTGCGCGACACGATTTTCTTCTCCTATCAGAACGGCGGAACGTCGCTGCTGGATTTCCTGAGCGCCGAGAGCGACTACCGCAGTGTGCAATTGAATTACGTGAACCTGGTCGGTTCGTATCTGACCGCGGCCGCGCAATTGAATATGGCCGTTGGCCGGGAGGTGGTACCGTGAAAATCAAATTCATTGGCGGCGTTTTTGCGCTGGTTTGCTGTCTCTTTCTTGTCCTTTTATTGGCCGCTTGCAACGGAACGAAGACCAACGCCAATGCGGAAGGTCCGCCGCAAGCGAACGTTCAGCCGGACTTCGATCCCAACGATTTCAAAGTTGATCACCCGGAATTGTTCCCGGTAATAGCTGCCACGGAGCGCAAAGCAGTTACCGCGATGAACGCAACCGGAATCGTTCAGCCGGATATTGCGCGCGCGGTTCCCGTAATTTCGTTGGCCGCGGGCAGAGTTGTAGAGATTAAAGCCCGGCTCGGAGACACGGTAAAAAAAGGCCAGGTATTACTGCGTGTGCAGAGCAATGATGTCTCGGGCGCCTACCAGACGTATGTGAAATCCGAGAATGACGAACGCCTCGCCCGTCAGCAACTCCAGCGGGCACAGACTCTCTACGATCACGGCGCTACTTCTAAATCCGCCCTCGAACAGGCCCAGGTTGCAGAAGATGACGCCAAAGCCACGCTGAATGCCGCAAGCGAACAGTTGCGCCTGCTGGGGGTAGATAAGAACCATCCTTCGGGAGTTGTTGATGTTGCCGCGCCCATCTCAGGCGTAATTACAGATCAACAGGTCACTAACTCGTCCGGCGTGCAGGGGCTCTCCGGCCCCAATCCATTCACTATTTCCGATCTCTCCTATGTCTGGATCATCTGCGACGTTTATGAGAACGATCTCGATGCGGTGCGCGCCGGTGAGTCTGCAGACGTGCGTCTGAATGCTTTTCCTAATCAAGTTGTCAGAGGACGGATCGACACCATTCTGCCAGTTCTCGACCCAACGATCCGAACTGCGAAGGTGCGGATTGAAGTTCGCAATCCCGGCCAGATGCGTGTCGGTATGTTCGTGACTGCGACCTTTTACGGCAAACAGCCGGTGACTCGGGCAGTCGTCCCTGCGACTGCGATTCTTCATTTGCACGATCGTGACTGGGTTTACTCGGCATTGGGTGGCGGACACTTCAAGCGCCAAGAGGTCGTTGCCGGGGCCACACTTCCGGGAAATATACAGGAGGTGATTTCAGGCTTGAAGCCCGGAGATCAGGTGGTATCGAATGCGCTCGAGCTGCAGAACACGGTGGAGCAATAAATGATTCGGCGGCTGGTCGATTTTGCGCTCAACAATCGCCTGCTGGTGTTGGGGTTGGCATTGGTGCTTTTCGCTGGAGGAATTGTTGCGTTTCACGATCTGCCGATAGAGGCCTATCCCGATGTGGCGGACAACTACGTGGATATCATCACGCAGTGGCCAGGAATCTCAGCCGAACAGATTGAGCAGCAGGTCACGATTCCGATAGAAATCGCGATGAACGGCATACCGCAGGTGGTGCATCTGCGTTCGTTCTCGCTTTTTGGGCTTTCGGATGTGAAGCTGATCTTCGACGACAGGTCCGATAATGCCTGGAACCGCGAGCGTGTGCTGGAGCGGCTGAGCCAGGTCACTCTGCCCCTCGGAGTCACGCCGCAAATGGGCACGGATTGGAGCCCGGTCGGGCAAATCTACTTTTTCACGCTGCACAGCGCGAATCCTGCCTATGACGCGATGGAACTAAAATCCCTCGAAGATTGGGTCGTCGAGAAAAGCTTCAAAGCTGTGCCCGATGTGGTTGATGTTTCCAGTTTTGGTGGTCCCACGCGCGAATATCAGGTCCAGCTTGATCCCAACAAGCTCATCGCGTACGGGCTAAGCCTCGCGCAAGTAGAGCAGCAGCTCACCAATAACAATGCAAACGCCGGCGGCAGTTTCATCCAGCAGGGATTGCAACAGATCAATGTGCGCGAAGTGGGTTTAGTGAACCACGTGCGGGACATTGAACAGACCGTGGTCCTGACAAAAAACGGCACGCCGATTCACATTAAGGACATTGCCACCGTCAGTCAGGGGCCGAAGATCCGTCTCGGCCAGTTCGCACGAGCCATTCATCGCGAGGACGGCAAGATTGTGGATAACGATGACGTGGTCTCAGGCATTGTGCTGCTGCGAAAGGGCGCGACGGCGGACACCGCGCTCGACAATATCCATAAAAAAGTCGAGGAGTTGAACGATCACATTTTGCCTGCGGGAGTAAAAATAGTTCCGTTCATCGATCGCAGTACCCTGGTCCATTACACCTCGCATACCGTTCTTCACAACCTGACGGAAGGAATGATCCTGGTCTCGATCATTCTATTTTTGTTTCTGGGCAATGTTCGTGGCGCCATCATAGTAGCGGCAACAATTCCGTTTGCGCTGTTGTTTGCGGCAATTTGCCTCGATTTAAGTCACATCCCGGCGAACCTTCTCTCCATAGGCGCACTGGATTTCGGCGTGGTAGTCGAAGGCTCAATTGTCCTTATAGAAAACATAGTGCGCCAGCTGAGCCACGAAAACGGGCACGCACGAACATCGGCAGAGAAGATTAGCGATGCTGCGCATGAAGTGCAGCGGCCGGTTTTCTATGCCATCGTGATTACGATTACTGCGTTCCTGCCGATTTTCACGCTGGAGCGAGTTGAAGGCCGGCTCTTCCATCCCATGGCCTGGACCATGGCATTCGCGCTGCTCGGGGCCTTGCTGTTCTCAATCGTGGTCTCGCCGGTGTTGGCGAGTTTTGCATTCAGTAAAGGGGCCAGCGAGTGGCGCAATCCGGTGATGGAGTGGTTGATGCAGGAGTACCGGGTTGGAGTTCGGTGGGCCATCCGCCGTCGCTGGATCACTGTCGGAGCAGCAGCGGTAGTGGTGATTGTGGGAGGTATTCTTGCGTTCGGCGGATTTATCGGGTCCGAATTCTTGCCTCACCTGGATGAAGGCGCCATCTGGGTGCGCGGCATCCTCGCCCCGAGCTCCGGGCCGGCCGAAGGTACGCGGGTGGCCAACCGAGCGCGAATCGTGCTTTGCTCGTTCCCCGAAGTTCCACAGTGCACCAGTCAAGTCGGGCGGCCGGATGACGGGACCGATGCGACTGGCTTCTTTAACACTGAATATTTCGTTGACCTAAAGCCGAGAGAGCAATGGCGTCCGATTTTTAACCAGAATAAAGATGAGCTGATCGCAGCCATGAATCGCGAGCTCAGCAAGATTCCCGGCGTAGTTTGGGGATTTTCTCAGCCGATTGAAGACAATATGGAAGAAGCTGTTAGCGGCGTCAAAGGCGAGCTGGCGACGAAAATTTACGGCGATGATTTGCGGTTGTTGGAAGACAAGGCCGATGAGATTGTCAAGATTATGCGAGGCGTTCAAGGAATCGAGGACCTGGGAGTTTTTCGCGTACTGGGGCAGCCGAACTTGAATATTGCGGTTGACCGAGAAGCAGCCGCGCGCTATCAGGTCAATGTCTCCGACGTGCAAGACGCGATCCAGACAGCTGTCGGCGGAAGCGCGCTTACCCAGGTGCTTCAAGGGGAGGCACGGTATGACCTGGTGCTGCGCTATCTTCCTCAGTTCCGGGAAACGAAGGAGGCTATCGAAAATATTCGCTTGTCCACGCCGATCGGAGCGCGAGTTTCGCTGGCCCAACTCTGCAATATTAAAGAAGCGGATGGAGGTTCAGAAATTTACCGTGAGGGCAACCGCCGTTATATCGCGGTTAAGTACAGCGTGCGTGGCCGCGACCTTGGCAGCGCGGTGGAAGAAGCGATGAGGAAGGTCAACGAGCAGATCAAATTGCCACAGGGATACACCATCGATTGGGAGGGTGAATACGAAAGTCAGAAGAGGGCCAACGCTCGCTTGCTTATCGTTCTGCCAGTAACGATTCTGATCATCTTCATCATCCTCTATACGATGTTCAACTCTTTCAAATGGGCGGCGCTGATTATGGCAAATATTGCGGTCGCGCCGATTGGCGGCCTGTTCGCGCTTCTGCTTACCGGAACGAATTTCAGCGTCTCATCCGGCGTTGGTTTTCTGGCGCTGTTCGGTGTTTGCGTGCAGACCGGGGTCATCATGCTGGAGTACATCAATCAGCTCCGCGCGCGCAGATATTCGATCGAAGACGCTGCCGTCGAAGGCGCCGTGCTAAGACTTCGCCCGATCTTGATGACAATGCTAGTTGCGACTTTAGGATTGTTGCCGGCGGCCCTGTCGCACGCAATTGGATCCGATTCACAACGTCCATTTGCCATCGTGATCGTGGGTGGCCTGATTGCGGCGCTGGTCATGAGCGTTTTCTTGCTGCCGACGCTCTATGTCTGGCTCGCAGGCGGACGGGACGTGCTACCGGCGAGAGAAGGAATGTTTGAAGAAGGCGAGCACGTAGATTGATCGCCGCGGAATGTCTCAGCTCATCCTCTCCCGCGGCCGCGCTCGCAAGCGAAGAATAACGATTTTCTTGCCACTTACTGTTATATACTGACACCCGCACTTCCACTTCCCTATCTCGCCGGAGGTCCCCCATGCTTCGATCACAGCGCTGGCTTGTGTCCTGCACCATTCTGCTCGTTTGCTCGTTGCCTGCTTTGGCGCAACAACAACTTTCAGACTCCGACATTGAGCAGCGCGTTAACGCGCTTGTCCAGCAGATGACGCTCGAAGAAAAAGCCGGCCAGCTCAATCAGAGATCGAATAGGAATCCGCAAACCATGGCGATGATCAAACAGGGAAAAATGGGATCATTACTGGGAGTGCTCGGCACTAAAGAAGTAAACGAAGCCCAGCATGCCGCAGTCGAACAGTCACGATTGAAGATTCCTTTAATTTTCGGATATGACGTCATTCATGGCTACCGGACCATTTTCCCGGTTCCGCTGGCGAGCGCCGGAAGCTTCGATGCGCAATTGATCGAGCAATCCGAGCGGGTTGCGGCAAAAGAAGCGACCGCCTCGGGCGTGAAGTGGGTCTTCGCTCCCATGGTAGACATTGCGCGCGATCCGCGGTGGGGCCGGATTGTAGAAGGAGCAGGCGAAGATACGTATCTCGGCTCGATAGTCGCGATGGCGAGAGTCCGGGGTTTCCAAGGAAATAACATCGCGGATCCGGAGAGCGTTGTCGCCTGCGCCAAGCACTTCGTTGGATACGGAGCTGTCGAGGGCGGGCGCGACTACAACACTGCTGAGATGTCGGAGCAGCTGTTGCGTGAAGTCTATCTGCCTCCATTCCATGCAGCGATCGATGCTGGAGTCGGCACATTGATGTCCGCGTTTAACGACTTAAACGGAGTTCCGGCTACCGCCAATCATTACACGCTAACCGATATTCTTCACGGCGAATGGAAATTCAATGGCTTCGTGGTCAGCGATTACGATTCTGTCCACGAGCTGATTCCGCACGGCATCGCCGTTGATGATTCTGAGGCCTCACTGAAAGCGGTGACCGCCGGCGTGGATATGGACATGGCCGACGACGACTACGTCCGATATATTCCGGACCTGGTGAAATCCGGCAAGCTGCCCGAGAGTGTTGTCGATGAAGCTGTAAGGCGCGTGTTGCGAGTGAAGTTTAAAGCAGGATTGTTCGAACATCCCTACTCCGATCCGAACCGCGAGAAAACTGACATTCTTACTGCTGAGAGCTTACAGACCGAGCGCAAAATGGCACAGGAGTCTATGGTTCTGCTGCAGAACAACAACGATTTGCTGCCGCTGAAAAAAGACCAGACCGTTGCAGTTATCGGGCCTCTAGCGGACGATAAAGCTTCGCAGCTCGGCCCGTGGGCCGGGAACGGTCAGGCAAAGGACGCGGTCACGCCGCTGGAAGGGATTGCGGCGAAACTAGGCAAGGGTCATGTGCTCTACGCAAAAGGAGTTGATATTCCACCGTTCGAACGCGGACTTGCAGCAGGAGTTGCAGCGCCAGCGCCACCTTCCGCCACGGGGGTTGCTGGAGTAGAAACCAGCAACAAACCTGCGAGCATCGAGGACGCAGTAAGCGCCGCGAAAAAAGCGGATACCGTAATTCTGATTGTCGGTGAGCTTGCAGGTATGACCGGAGAAGCAAGTTCACGCGCGTCACTGGACTTGCCCGGCGATCAACTCAAACTGATCTCTGCAGTGCTGGCCACGAAGAAGCCAGTGGTGCTCGTGCTTGAGAGCGGTCGTCCATTGAACATAAGCTGGGCGCCGGAGCACGTTCCGGCGATAGTGCAGGCGTGGTTTCTCGGCGTGCAAGCCGGTAATGCGATTGCCGATGTTCTTTTCGGCGACGCATCCCCGAGCGGACGCTTGCCGCTGAGCTGGCCACGGTCAGTCGGGCAGATACCCGTTTATTACAATCACAAAAATACTGGGCGGCCTTCGGCGCCAGATCGCTGGCATACTGGCTACCTTGATTTGACTAACGAACCGCTGTACTCGTTCGGTTACGGGCTCACCTATACGAAATTCAAGTACAGCGGGCTAAAAGCCGAATCGCCGGTTTCGAAAGACGGCACGCTGCGTGTGACCGCGGACGTTGAGAACACGGGCAAGCGGGAAGGCACAGACGTGGTGCAGCTCTACGTGCACGACCGCGTGGCGCCAACCTCGCGTCCAGTGCGCGAACTCAAGGGATTCCACCGTGTGACCCTCGCTCCTGGAGAACACAAAAGCGTCGAATTCACTATTCAAGCACACGACCTGGGCTCGTACGACCCGGAAATGCACTGGATTGTTCCGTCTGGAACTTACGATGTGTGGGTTGCCCCCGATGCGAGTGCTGGAGTGGCAGGCACATTCGAAGTCCAGTAGCTAATTGAGATCGAGAGAATAGAGATCCTCGACAGCTGGCAGGGTTCCGAATCGGTTCTTTTCCGCCAAAATGCACATCTGGCGCGGGGTTACGGCTGTGGAAGGCATTAGCACGTTCGTGCCATTCTCAATGGGCTTGCACCCAACTAACGTTGTCCGTGAGCAGTTCTGGGGGAGGGCTGCCCGGGCGTCTTCTGACTCGCAAGAGTCGAGAGACGCCTGTTTTATTTTGTGAGACTAACTTTCTAATCCCTTTCCTTCCGGTGCTCGACCGCGACACTTGAAAATAGAATGACACAGGCTTTACGCGTGAGTGACAATCCGCGTTGATTCTGGGCTGTACGATCCTTGCGAACCCAGGCGAAACGGTATCCAACTGCGTTTTGGAGTTGTGTCTTACCGCCTTCGTCAATTCCAAGGAGGATCCAAATGCAGCGTCGAGTGTTCGCTTTAATCGCTACGCTTGGGCTTGCACTGGTGCTTTCTTCCAGCGCCGCCTTAGCCCAATATCAAATTACGAATCTTGTTTCAAATCAGATCGGACATGCACAGCACATCGATCCCCTGAGCGTGAATGCCTGGGGATTTGCCCGAGGCGCAACCACACCATGGTGGGTTAGCGACAATCTTTCGGGCTGGTCAACTCTTTACGATGCGTCCGGAGTGAAGCAGGGCCTGGAAGTCGAAATCCCGCCAGCACCAGCACCAAACGGCGGTGCGATAGGACTCCCAACTGGCGTGGTGTTCAATCCGTCAAAGAGCGGCGAATTTCAGGTGCAGGGCTGGCAAACTTTTTTTATTTTCGACACTCTGGACGGCACAATTAGTGCGTGGGCTCCGGGACTTACACTTTTCGACGCTGCCCCCACCCCGGTGGACAACTCAAAGAGTGGAGCCTCCTACACTGCACTGGCCGTCACTAATAAGCCTTCCGGCAATTTCTTATTTGCCGCGGACAATGCTAACAACCGGGTTGACATTTACGACGGCAGCTTCACCCATACAGGCACATTTGCTCCTGACCCGGCTATTCCGAGCGGCTTCTCCGTCTTCGGGATTCGGGACATTGACGGCAAGGTCTACGTCTCATTCGCCAGTTCATCGGGAGGCCCCGGCGGCTTCATTGACGTTTACAAAGAAGATGGAACGTTAATTGGGCTTTTCACGAAAGCTGTGCAACTGAACCAGCCTTGGGGATTTGCGGCGGCGCCTCCAAATTTCGGGCGCTTGAGCAACACTCTATTAGTGTCCAACAACACGAACAGCGGCACGATCAACGGCTTCGACGCTAAAGGGAATTTCGTCGGCACAATGAAGGACACGGCGGGCAATGCGATTGGCATTGACCAACTGTGGGCAATTGATTTCGGAGGCGGCAACCCAACAAACGGCGCTACAAACAGATTGTTCTTCACTGCCGGACCACATAACAATCTCGCGGGTAGCTTCGGCTCGATTGTAGTTAAGTAGAGTGCGGCTCTCCTCGAGGGGCGAATTCGCGGAGAATGCTGCTTGGGCCCGGTGTTCGACGCCGGGCCCTTTCCGTTCCAGTATTCACGAGACCAGGCCGCAAGCGAAGTTCCCGCGATGATTTAAAGTCACTCCTCTGTTTTCACTCCTCTGTTTCCCTTACGCTGAGTCGGATTTATTCCTGGCGGGCTGGCTTTCAGTGTTCGATGCCATACCCAAAATTCCCTACAAATAAATCCCCCTTAACCGAAACTTGTTGTACACTCTTGCCGCCCTACTCCCATCCGCTTTGGAGCTTTCCAATGAAAACAGTGAATCGTCTCGCGAGAGGGGCTTTCTGCCTTTTACTCGCCCTTTCGGCCCTTAGCCTTGCCCACGCAGAAGGCAAGGTGCGTGTTTACTATGTTGCGGTTGATGAAATTAATTGGGACTACGCTCCGACGGGCATTGACAAGCTAACCGGTAAGCCCTTCGACCACATGTCCATGATGTACATCGAACAAGGGAAAAACCGGATCGGAAGGACTTATCGCAAGGCTGTGTACCACGAGTACACGGACGGCACTTTTACCACGCTGAAGCCGCGAACGCCGGAGTGGGAGCACCTTGGGCTGCTTGGTCCGGTGTTACACGCAGAAGTTGGCGACACAATCCAGGTGTTTTTCAAAAATAATGGGGCGCAGAATTACAGCATGCACCCACACGGTGTTTTCTATGAAAAGAATTCGGAGGGTTCTTTCTACGACGACGGCGCAAACGATCCCGACCACAATGGCGTGATCCCGCCCAAGGGCACGCATACGTACATATGGAAAGTGCCAGAAAGAGCGGGGCCTGGACCAGCGGATCCCAGCTCCGTGGTCTGGCTCTATCACTCCCATGGTTACGAAGCACGCGATACCGATGCAGGACTAATCGGGGCGATTGTGGTTACGAAAAAAGGGATGGCGCGTCCGGATGGTTCGCCGAAAGATGTCGATCACGAATTTGTGACCGCTTTCTTCATCATCGACGAAAACAATAGCTGGTATTTGGACCACAACATTCAGACCTTCACCAGCGATCCCAAGAGCGTAAACAAATATGAAGGCAAGCCGATCGATCCCGATGGGAATTTCTCGGTCGTGGGCACCGGCTTTACCGCTGCTAATTTCCGGGTCACGATTAATGGCTATCTTTTTGCCAACATGCCTGTAATGACGATGCACAAGGGCGAGCATGTTCGTTGGTATCTCATCAGCCTTGGCAATGGGTTCAATTTCCATACGCCCCACTGGCATGGAAACGTGGTGACGGTGAATGGATCGCGGACCGACGTAGTTTTTCTTTCGCCCGCTCAGATGGTGACTGCGGACATGGTGCCAGATAACGTCGGCACCTGGATGTATCACTGCCACGTTAGCGAACACATGATGGCGGGAATGACAGCTCTTTACCAAGTGCTGCCGTAGTTGCCTACCGTTACTTCTGTGTAAAACTCGGGTGACTTAGGGCTTGCGCTGCTTTGGCGGGAGCGGTAGCATAAGAGTGTTCCCAACGGTCAAGCCCCCTGGCTGACCTTCCGCGCCAAACGGCTCCTGGCGCACAACGGACATAGATCAATTTAGATTCCAGCCGCACTGGGTTTTTCCGCACGTTACGTGCATCTGCGCGACGCAAGGTTCCCAATCGCGGTGAGAGCAGGGAAGCAAAACTGGTTCGCTCTTCGGGCGAACTAAACAGGACATAACGAGAACAATATGAATGCAGGACCAGGACGTCCCTCCGGTGGAGGAGGGAGAAACAGGCGGCGGCGCGGCCGTCGTCCCAAAGGCGGCAATCCGCAAGGCCGACCCGGTCGCGATCAACAGCGCGACAGTATTTACACCGCACCCATGGACCATAGCTACCGCGCGGCACTAGCCGGTGGCAACAATAACGGCTCGCGTCCGCGCCACAGGCCCGGCTTTGCGCCGAATTATCCGCAACCTGAACCTGAACCGTTGCCGCTGCGCGAAGATGCAGCCTCGCGCATCTTTGGCTTTGTCGATGACCTGTTTTTTCAGGCGAAGATTCAGGAGACCGCACGCAAGCTGAATGTGAAGGTTGAATTTGTTAAGACCGAACAAGACCTGACCGAACGCATCAAGCTCAACGGCGAAGAAAAACCTTCGCTGATCATTTTCGATCTCAACCACGCCAGCGCGAAGCCGCTAAGCCTGATTCCCAAGCTGAAAAGCAAACTTAAAAAAACTTCAGTGATTGGCTTCTTGTCTCACGTTCAGGGTGATCTGAAACAGAAGGCCCACGAAGTGGGATGTGACATGGTGCTGCCGCGCTCGGCTTTCTCCCAGAACCTGCCGCAACTGTTGCGCCGCCACGGTGCAGCCGAAGAACCGATCACGGGTTAGCACAGGATTACGACTGGACCCTCGCGTTCGCGAATTAGCTCGGGAAGTGGAAATGCACATCCTGGCGTGAGCTGATTGCGACGCCATCTACCGACGCAGGTTTAAAACGCCAATTCTTCAGCGTTGCGATTACTTTGTCATCGATGTCGCTCTGCAACGATTGCACCACTCGTGTGTCGGTTACAGTGCCATGCTCGTCAATCGTTACCTCCACGACGACGTCGCCTTGCAATCCTTTAGGCAGCTGCCAGGGAAAAATCGAGGGATCAGGAAAAACCAGCGGCAGCGCGGGGCTGGCCTCAACCCCGGTTACAGGGCCCTGCGCAAGAGAACCTTCAGGAGCGCCGGCGCGAGCGGATTCGATCGCCTGCGGTGGCGCTTCGATGATTGGTTCGGGTTTCGACTTGGCTCGGAAGTGGAGTTTCTTCGCCGAGGTTTCGTGTTGTGCTACGCGCGGAAAGTAAATTAGGGTCGCAGAATTTCCGTGATTGCCCCAGGCAACACTAGATGGCTGCACAAACAGGGGAGCGCGATTCAGCCACAAGTAAACAACCAGGCAATGAACGATCAGCGAAGTTGTTAGTGCAACCCTCCGTCGATGGCTAGCGGGTTGGGGAATGTCGAACATATGGGGCACGGGTCAGTACCCTATTTTATCCTTTATCTCGGTCCCGCCGACGTTACCCCGGTGGCCACCGCAGGTCACGTCCTCCGAGTAAATGCACGTGTAAATGAAAGACCGACTGCCCTGATTTTGGACCAACGTTGAGAACCGTACGGTAGCCGTCCTCGATTTTTCTGTCCTTCGCTATTTTCGCGGCGGTTAGATGACAACGGCCGATGATTTCTGCGTCCGATCCTGTCGCTTCCTTTAATCCGGCCAAGTGTTTCTTGGGCACGATCAGAACGTGGGTCGGCGCTTTCGGATCGATGTCCTCGAAGGCGAAGGTGTGCTCGTCTTCGTAAACCTTTTTCGAGGGAATTTTTCCCTCCACGATTTTGCAGAACAGGCAATCGTCCATATTGAACAGAAGTGATCAGTGGTCAGTGGCTAGTGGTCAGAATGGCTGAATTCGAATACAGAATTTCTGACCACCGCCCACTGACCACTGCTCTCCTAATCCAGCCTGACCAGAAAAACTCCGCCTTCAGACGTTTTAGTGTCGCGGGTGATTTCTTCTGCGCGCGCGCGTAGATCGTCTTTGACCCGCACTCGAACCCACCAATTTCCCGCTGGGCTATTAAACGTTAAAATCTTCGCCGTGTGATAGCGGCGCGAGAGATGGTCCGCCACATCTCGTGCTATTTCCTCCCTCTCAAAGCCTCCCAATTGCACAGCCCATCGGCCGCCAGTTTCGATAGATTGCGGTGTTCTTAAAACTTCGACTTGTACTCGACCAGTACCCCTCTGCACCAAACCAATTTGTTTCGCAGCCGCCTGCGAAAGGTCGATGATTCGCCCTTCGATGAATGGTCCGCGATCAGTAATGCGAACGACCGCCGATTCGCGGGAGTCTAAGCTTGTGACCCGCACAATCGAGCCCAGGGGCAACGTTCGATGGGCAGCGGTCATGGCATTCATGTCGTAAATTTCGCCATTCGATCCGCGCCGGTTGTGATACGGAGCGCCGTACCAGCTGGCGATTCCGGTTTCGACGAGTAACGGTTTGGACCCAGGAGTGACTTCAGCCTCTGGAGTGGGCGAAGCTTCTGGAGGCGTAGTTTTTGCCGCTCCCGCCGGGGGCGTTCCTTCGGGAGCCGGTTGCTCTTGCTTGACGGGTGGTGCGGTCTGAACTGATACACGGGCAGGTTTGTGGCTGCAGGCAGCCAGGAAGAACAACAGACAGGAGATCAGGGCGAACCGTCTCATTTGTGGGTGGCCGAATGCTTCTCCATATAATTTGCCAACTCCTGCATCTTCTGTGCGGCCACACGCAATGCCTTGGTCGAATGCTGCCGCACCGCAGGCACGACCTCATCGTTTAGGTATTTGATAAACTCGCTGGCTTCTTTTTCGAGCTTTTCAGTCGTCTCGCCGACCGTCTTGCCAACGCGGTTTGTTGTCTCTTCGACCTTGCGATTGAAATCGCCCATAATTTCTCATCCTCTCACCGAACGGCAAACGTGATGAGGAAACATTATTTCGCGCCCGGGAAGTGAGGTCAATCACCAACTAGACGCATTTGATGCAATTCGCATTTACAATCCTTCAACATGGAATTGCGCAGTCCCACAAAACTTCGCCAATTAGCGCAACTCCCGCGGCCGCTATTGGCGTGGTATGACCAAAACCGCCGCGACCTGCCATGGCGCAAGACGCGCGATCCCTATCGCATTTGGGTCTCGGAGATCATGTTGCAGCAGACGCGGGTTGCCGCAGTCCTGCCGCGTTATGAGAAGTTTCTCGGACGATTTCCTACAGTGCAGAAACTGGCGTCAGCGCGGGTGACGTCCGTTCTGGCGGAGTGGAGCGGATTGGGATATTACCGTCGCGCGCGCAATCTGCACGCGGCCGCGAAAGTCATCGTGCGCGATCACGATGGCATTTTTCCGCGGCACTCAGGTGTGTGGCACAAATTGCCCGGGATTGGCCGATACACAGCGGCGGCGATTGCCAGCATTGCATTCGGAGAACCGATTGCGGTGCTCGACGGAAATGTGGATCGCGTTCTGCGCCGGGTGCTCGGCAGCCACACTGTGCGCGAATCATGGAATGCTGCCCAACACATACTGGATCGCAAGCGGCCGGGCGACTTCAACCAGGCAATGATGGAATTAGGCGCGACGATTTGCGTACCTGGCGAACCTTTGTGCAGCAAATGCCCAATTGGAACATTCTGCCGGACCCGCGGGCGCGGTGAAGCGCGAACTCAGAAGCCCCGCCAGCTCAAGCTTTCGACTTCGGTCGCATTGGCGATCAAGGGGGACTCGGTGCTCCTGGTTCAACGGGCAGCCGGTGAAGGACTGATGCCGGAAATGTGGGAACTGCCGGCAATCGATTCATCGCTCAGCAGGAGCGAAGTTTTGTTCACCGTGCGTCATTCGATTACCGTAACTGATTACTTAGTAAAAGTGGTGGTGCAACCCGAGGGCGCAACCCCAAATAGCAAATGGGTCAGACGCGCGGGACTAGATAAGATTCCCCTTACCGGTCTTACGAAGAAAATCCTTCGCAAAGCTAAAATCATCGAATAGAAGGGACCATATGTGGCCCGTACTCAAGAACCTGTTCGGAGGAAGAGGAATGGCAGCTCTGGAAGCGGGAACTCAAGCTCCGCAGTTTGAACTACCCGCGATGGATGGATCGAAATTTTCTCTGCACGAGGCGCTCACCAAAGGGCCGGTGCTCGTTGTGTTCTTCAAGATTTCGTGTCCGACCTGTCAGTACGCGTTGCCTTTCTATGAGCGCATTTACAAGACATACGGTCGCGGCAAACTTAGCATTGTCGGAGTCTCGCAGAATGACAAGAAAGACACGGCTGAGTTCATGAAGAAGTACGGTGTCACATTTCCAGTCCTTCTCGATGACACCAAGACCTTTCCTACTTCGAACGCGTACGGGTTGACCAACGTTCCCAGCGTGTTCTGGATCTCTGAAGACGGGCAGATCGAAATCTCCAGCGTAGGATGGTCGCGTCAGGACTTCGAAGAGATTGTTCGAAAAGCCGCGTCCGGAAACGGGCTGGCACCGAAGCCATTATTCCAACCCAGTGAGCAGGTCGCTGATTTTCGCGCCGGTTGAGGGTCGCGAAACTAGCCCGCAGGTCGCGGGCATTTCAATCGACAAACGTGGATTCATTTTCCGGAGCCTTGCGACGCTCGGTTTTCTTCGTTGTTTGACATAGCTCGTCCAGCTTCCATTTTCAGCCTTTCCCGATACAATATTCCATTCAACCGACTTTTATAGGAGCCTGTCTGAATGCGAAAGATGGTTTTTCTGGCGCTTCCCCTTGCCTTTGCAGGTATATCGATCGCGCAAGTGGCGCGCAGAAACAGCCAGAGTGCAAGTGCATCGGCCCATCTGCCTCCTGCCGCCATCGGAGCTCTGCAAAAAATCGATCCCGAGCACATTCGCGCGAACGTGCGTTTCTTATCGCATGATCTTCTAGAAGGCCGAGGCACCGGCCAGCGTGGCGGTGACATTGCAGCCGAGTACATTGCTACTCAGTTCTGGCTTGACGGACTGAAACCGGCCGGCGAGAACGGGACCTTTTTTCAAAATGTGCCAATGGCGGGAATTACCCCGGCGACTGAAACCACTTTCGAACTTGTTCCCCGCCACGGGGAAGCCATGCAGCTCAAGCCGCTGGACGAGTACGTAGCTTACGACCAGACTGAGCACTCGGCCGATGACATCGACAGCGAAATCGTCTACGTCGGATATGGCATCGAGGCGCCTGAATATCAATGGGACGACTACAAAGGTGTGGACGTTCGCGGCAAAGTGCTGTTGATGCTGGTGAACGAGCCGTCGTCGGACGATCCCAAGTTTTTCAAAGGACCGGCGCTAACCTACTACGGACGCTGGACCTATAAATACGAAGAAGCTGCGCGCAAAGGCGCGGTGGGAGCAATCCTGATCCACAAGTCGGATATGGCCAGCTACCCGTGGGAGGTGGTGCGTAATTCCAATTCCGGAGAAAAAGAATTTCTCAAGAGCGACGCACCGCAGCTCAAAGCTGCTGCATGGATTCAGCTGGAAGTGGCGCGGCAACTGGCGCAAAAGTCGGGAATGGACCTCGACAAGATGATGGTGGAAGCCCAGTCGCGAAACTTCCATCCCGTGCCCCTCCCGGTGAAACTCAAAGCCCACATGGTCAGCAAGATTCGGCAAATTTCATCGCGGAACGTGCTGGCGATGTTGCCCGGATCAGACCCGAAACTAAAAAATGAAGCGGTAGTGTACACAGCGCACTACGACCACCTCGGAATTCGGCCCGACATGCCCGGCGACAACATCTATAACGGGGCGCGCGACAATGCCACCGGTTGCGGCATTCTGCTTGAACTGGCGCGGGTGTTTGCGCAAGCTCAGTCCAAGCCGCACCGTTCGTTGCTCTTTGTGTCGGTAACGGCGGAGGAGCAAGGGCTGCTGGGATCGGAATATCTTGGCAAGCACCCACCCGTTCCGGCGGCGAAGATTGCCCTCGATCTTAATTTCGACGACGTGCCTCCGCTTGGCGAGCCGGAGGAAGTCGAAGTTTCCGGCGCTGAACGCACCATTTTTTATCCGACGGTCGAGGCCATGGCCAAGGAGTTTCGGCTTGCCATTCGTCCAGATTCGCATCCCGAGGCCGGGCACTACTATCGCTCCGATCACTTCAGCATGGCGCGGGTGGGTGTGCCCGCATTTTCCATCAATGAGGGCATGAAATACAAAGGTCACAATACTCAGTGGGGAATTGAACAGGCCGAGGAGTTCACGAACAAGCACTATCACCAGCCCAGTGACGAATACAGCCCCAGCATGGATTTCAGGGGAGACGCGACGATTGCGCGTTTTGGATTCGCTTTAGGATGGGCCGCAGCTTCGCAGCCCAAGGTTCAGGGCTGGCAAAAGGGAGACGAGTTTGAAAAGGCAAGATTGCAGGGCGAGGATGCAACTCACTAAGGAAAATATTTAGCCTGCGGAACCGGTTCGCCAGGTAATACGTATTGCTTGTCAGGAGCAAGTTAAAATGGTCGCGTTCCTGCTGTGGTGCATGTTGTTCGTATTGTGTTGGCCGGTGGCGCTGCTGGCGCTGATTGCATATCCGTTCGTGTGGCTGTTCCTGCTGCCGTTTCGCATCATTGGGATCGCAGTTCATGGCGTGCTGGCCCTGGTTGCGGCTGTCATAATGCTGCCATTTCGATTGCTGAGCGCGCCCTTTCGCATCGCGAGAGTCTGATGCAGATCGGCGTCCGACATGGAATCACGCCTGCGCACGATACCATTCCAGAAAGGCTCGAAACGCTGCGCCTCGATGGCTGTACTTCGCTTTCTCTTCAGGACTTAACTCTGCAAATGTTTTCTTGATCGACGGAAAATAGAAAAGCGGATCGTAGCCGAAGCCGTTCGAGCCCCGCGGCCGGTCGAGAATTGTGCCCTCCGCTTTGCCTTCAAATACTGCCAGAGTTTTTCCGGCGCGTGCTGCCGCGATCCAACACACAAACCGCGCCGAGCGTTGTTCCGGGGGCACGCGCCGAATTTCGCGCACCAGCTTGGCATTGTTTGCCTTGTCGTCCGTGTTGGCTTCCGCTGCGTGAGGTTCGTTCGCAGCGTAACGGGCGGAATGCACTCCGGGGGCGCCGTTGAGCGCATCTACTTCCAGTCCGGAATCATCAGCGATGACCAGTTCTCCCGCCGCGTGCTGGCTATACGTCTCAGCTTTTTTGCGGGCGTTGGCCTCGAAAGTCGCGCCGTCCTCGACTACAGGGGTCAGGGAAGAGAACTTCGGAAGCGGCGTGACTTCTATGCCATGGGGCATCGCTGCCCCTGCAAAATCGCGAATCTTCCCCGAGTTCGAAGTGGCTATGAGAATTCGGCGCATCTGTGGTCAGTTTGGTGCTTTGAACGTAAGCGGGTGATGTTTCGTCCAGACGTAAACAAGACCACAATCACGGCAAACGCAAGTCCGGAAAGTAGCAGTCCAAACCGCCGGTCCCAGCCATCGACGGGAAAAATGTGAACCCGATTTTCCCCCGCAGCAATCGGGACGATCATTTGTCCTGTGTGAGGTGTGGTTTCGGTCTGCACGGTGCGACCGTTCACTTCCACCTTCCACAATGGATAATTGAAGAGTCGGAGGACCAGTCCGCCCGGCGAACTCGCATCAGCAACGATCGTCCGCTGCTCGGCGTCCCATTTTTGAATATTGATGTGCGCCTGTCCCCTGCCTTCAAAACGAACCAGCGGCGCCTTCTGATCAATATCGTACGGATCGACTCCGGCTGGTACGTATTCATCGGTTCCTTCATTGCCGGTGCCATCCTGCTGATTGTCTACCATCTCCTGGATGTCGCCCGCCGTGTCCCACCAGGGTGGTTGCACCCGATGCCACACAATGAATAACACTCCGAGCATCGCCGCACACAAAACAGCGCGCCACAACCATCGCCGCACGCTTATCGCTGCCACAAAGGCAAATGGGAGGTTTAAACACAGCAGCCATCGCCAGGGCAGTTGCACGAAGCGCAATTCCGGAAGATGGTCCCAAAGTGCAAGCGTAGGTCGGAGCATCAATACAACACACAGAACGCTCCACGCCAGCAGAGCCGGCCACAGCTTGTGGCGACGGAATGTCCGCGCGAGAGCGAATATCCCAGCGAGAACCGCGAGTTGCGACATCGCCACTATCGAGACCAGCAGGTTGAAGCGATTGTGATCGGGATCTGCGGTCTTGGTAAACAGGAAGTTATCCAGTGGGCGCACTCCGGGCGCGAGCACTTGTCCGATATTTACCCAGCTCTGCTGGTGATAAGCCGGGAGCAGGTAAAATCCTGCCAGCATCGCACCCAACACCGCCGCTATTCCGGCATAGGCCAAAACCGAAAATGATCTGCGCCGGATCGCAATCAGCAAAACCAGCACGCCCAGAGAATAGTTCATCATTACGGCGCCGGGGAGATTAGTTACCCATCCCGCTGCAATCAGCAGACTCAATGGCGCCACGGGCCGCCACCCGTCTTCCTCCATTCGCAAGATCAGCAAAAGCAACAGCGGTAGATAAATGGCAGCCATTAGCTCCGCCTGAGCGCTGCGCCAGTACACGATGATAAGGTTGTAAGGATTAGCCGCATATAGCATGGCTGCGAAGATTGCATCGCGGCGTGAGAGCCAGTTTTTCGCCAGGATGAACATCGAATACCCTGCCAGCGTAAGCACAATCCAGGTGTAAGCAGCGGGAACGAACTTCCAGGGAAGGACCGTGCCCAATAATCCTCCCAGAGTCCACGACAGCGGAGGATAGAAGATAAAGCGCGCCTCACCATATCCGTAGTGCGCTAACGCTGCCCAATGTGGATAAACTGTGCCCTGCTTCCAGTGGTCGACGACCTCAAGCCAGGAGTTCATGTGAAACTCGAAATCATGACCGGACGGAATTCCGAGTCTCAGAAAAGGGAGCACAACGCAGAGGGCAAGCGCTGAAATGAGCGCTGCCGGTGTTGCATTTGAACGAAGTTTGATGCCCATCATTTAGATCGCATCGAGCATACAGGAAGCGGAATAACGTACCACAAGCGCCAGCCGCCGAAAGGCAGAAGAATTACATTCGCTGAAGCGTATTACCCGTAAAACGAATCGAATCTAGCTTGAGCTGCCCCCGGTCACGATGAGCTCCCAGCCGCAAGCGCGTCCAGAAATCAATCCCTGGCTAATTGCTATCGCTGTCATGTCCAGCACCTTCATGGAAGTGCTCGACACGACGGTGGTGAATGTTTCACTGCCGCACATCGCAGGCAATCTCTCCGCCAGCACAGACGAAGCCACCTGGACGCTGACCTCTTATCTCGTGGCCAACGCAATCATTCTGCCCATGACCGGATGGCTGGCCGGGCGCTTTGGTCGCAAACGCCTACTCTTGCTGGCAGTGACGGGGTTCACGATTGCTTCTTTCTTTTGCGGGCTGGCGCCTTCACTCCCAATATTGATCATTTTCCGCGTGATTCAGGGAGCGTGCGGCGGAGGCTTGCAGCCGCTCTCGCAGGCCATTCTGCTCGAGTCATTTCCGGCTGAGAAGCGCGGGCAAGCAATGGCGTTCTGGGCGTTGGGGATTGTGGTCGCACCTATGCTTGGTCCCGTTCTCGGTGGCTGGCTAACTGACAATTACAGTTGGCGGTGGGTCTTCTACATCAACGTGCCAATCGGAGTGATTGCCATTCTATTGACTCAGGCATTTATCTTCGACCCTCCCTATCTGCGTCGAGAACGGACCGGTATCGACTACTGGGGAATTAGCCTGCTGATAGTGGGCATGGGATCGCTGCAAGTCTTGCTCGACAAGGGCCAGGAAGACGACTGGTTCGGCTCCCATTTCATTCTCGTCCTTGCGGTACTGGCGGTCCTTGGTCTTGGCGGTCTTATTATTCGTGAGCTTACGGTCACTCATCCCGTCATAGATCTGACCGTATTCAAATACCGATCGTATGCCGTAGGAACGTTCCTGATGACGATCGTCGGATTCGTGCTCTACGGAAGCACGGTGCTATTGCCGCTGCTCATGCAGGAGCTGCTCGGCTACACCGCAACCCATGCCGGGATCACGAATTTACCTCGTGGCATGGCGTCATTCTTGTTCATGCCGGTGGTGGGAATTCTGGTTGGAAAGATCGATTCGCGCAAACTTTTGGCTATCGGCTTGATTGCCACTGCCACGGCAATGTTTTCGCTCTCTTTCTTTAGTCTCGATGTAGGCTTCTGGAATTTCTGGTGGCCATTGATGTTGCAGGGCGCTGGTCTTGGCTTGATCTTTGTTCCCCTGACGACTGTCACCAACGATCCTATTCCACGAGAACGAATGGGCAACGCAACCAGCATCTTCAACCTTATGCGCAATGTTGGGGCCAGCATCGGAATTTCAACTGTGGAGGCCTTGCAATTCCGCCACATGCAGGCCCACATTAATTACCTGGGGCAGCACGTCAATAACGCCAGTTTGCAGACGCAGCGGACCCTCGGCGGCCTTCGTCAGTTGTTCATGTCCAAAGGAGCGGATTCTGTCACGGCTACCCGTCAGGCGCACGGGGCCCTGTGGGCATCCGTGCAGCGCCAGGCAGCAATTCTTTCCTATAATGACGTGTTCCGCTTCCTGGGCTGGATGTTCTTGTTATTGTTACCTTTACTGCTGCTGATGGAAAAACCCAAAGGCGGCAAGGGGCCAACAATAGCGCACTAAAGTGCTTTTCCGATGCAGCATATCCAAATTTTGCATGCGAAGCACGGCGACTAAAGATTGACGAAACCTCTGCCGCTTTCTATCATCTAAAAGCCAAATGACTTCATCCCGCCAAATGCAGTGCCGGTGTTGTTCTTGTTGTTGTACGTGTGCCCACACTGGCGCGGGAGAGCTACTGACCTGAGAATTTAGTCATACCGGTACAGAAAGCCCATCGCCAGTACACGCTGGCGGTGGGCTTTTTTATTTGCCGAGAGAAAGAAAACATGTTCCCAATATTCCTAAAACTCGAAGGACGGCGCGCCCTGGTGGTAGGGGCGGGAACGATAGCAGAAGGCAAAATTCGCGGCCTATTGCAAGCCGGCGCTTCGGTCGAAGTTGTTGCTCCGTTGGCTGTCCCACAAATTCAGGGGTGGTTCGGACAGGGCGCGCTGAACTGGAAGGCGCGTGCATTTGAGCCGCGGGACCTCGATCAAGTCTCGATTGTGGTGGCTGCTACCCCGTCCCGCGAGGTGAACACGCAGGTTTTTCGGGAAGCGCGGCTACGAAATGTTCTCTGCAACTCAGTGGACGATCCCGAAAATTGCGACTTCTATTACCCGGCAATCGTGCAGAGGGGCGATCTGCAGATTGCGATTTCCACCAACGGCCGCAGTCCGGCCCTGGCGCAAAGACTCAGGCAGGAACTTGAGGAGCAATTTGGATCGGAGTACGAGTCCTGGGTTGCGGAGCTCGGCGAAGTACGAAACCAGCTGTTCGCTGCCGACATGAATGCCGAAGCCCGGCGAAAGTTGTTGCACGAACTCGCCAGTCAGGAAGCTTTCAACAACAGAAATACCGTGCAGCGCGGGAGGAGCAATTGACCACATCGGGCAAAGTCTATTTAGTGGGCGCAGGGCCGGGCGACCCTGAACTGCTGACGCTGAAAGCGGCGAAGGCGTTGCGCTCCGCAGATGTTGTGCTCCACGACGAACTGGTCAGTCCGGAAATCCTGCGCCTGATTCCTTCTCACGCTGAGCTGGTGAATGTCGGCAAACGCGCGGGAAAAGAGAGCACACCGCAAGCAGAGATCAATCGCCGGCTGGTGCAATACGCTCTGCTCGGGTTTCAGGTGGTCAGGTTAAAGGGCGGCGACCCCTTCATCTTCGGGCGGGGCGGGGAAGAATTGGAAGCGTTGCGGAAGGCCGGAATTGAAGTCGAAATCGTTCCGGGCATTACCGCGGCCCTGGGCGCAGCCGCTACAGTGCAAATTCCCTTAACGCATCGCGAGCTTTCTTCCGCTCTGATTCTTGTTACCGGCAGCAGCAAACAATCGAATCACATTGCGAACTGGCCCGACCGCTTGCCATCGAACGCAACCGTCGTGGTTTACATGCCGGGCGATTTGGGGCTGCTGCAGGGACGCCTTCTCAGTTCCGGTGTGTCGCCTGCAACTCCCTGCGCCATCATTTCCGGGGCGACCAGCGAATCCGAACAGGTGCATATCACTACCGTCACAAGTCTTGTTGATTCGCCCCAAATGGCGGCACCGAAATTATTGGTGATCGGCGAAATTGTGCGTCTCGCCAATCCGAATCGCCTGAGACAGCAATTCCGCGAATACGCGTTTTCTCGTGATCTTGCCGAAGTAAGTTCCACTAACGCTTCCACCACCATGGAGAGTGCCAAGTGAGAGTCGATTTGGAGCGAGCTAAAGTCCTCGCTGAGACCTGGAAGCCCGAATCGGTATTGGCGTGGGCTTTCTCCACCTACGGGGAGAACGTAGCCCTTGCCACCGGGATGGGCGTCGAAGGCATGGCGCTGCTGGACATCGCGCATCGCATAAATCCGGGCGTGAAAGTTTTCACCGGTGACACCGAGCTGTTGTTCCCCGAGACCTACGATTTGATCGACCGCGTAGAAGCGCGATACGGAATTAAGATCGAGCGGCTCTACTCCGAACTGACGCCGCAAGACCAGGAGCGCGTCTACGGAAAAGCGCTTTGGGCGAGCGATCCCGACCAGTGCTGCAATTTACGCAAAGTCGAGCCGCTGCGTAGAAGATTGTCCACCCTCGATGCTTGGGTGACAGCCATCCGCCGCGACCAGACGCCCACACGAGCCAGCATTCGAAAAATTGATTGGGACTCGAAGTTCGACCTGGTAAAGATCAGTCCTCTTGCTGACTGGACCCGCGAAGCGGTCTGGCGCTACGTTCTCGAACACGACGTTCCTTACAATCCCTTGCACGATCGCAACTACCCAAGCATCGGCTGCACTCATTGCACTCGCGCCGTGCTGCCAGGGGAAGATCAGCGGGCAGGCCGGTGGTCCGGATCCGCTAAGGTTGAATGCGGCCTGCACGCGCCGGATTCCCAGCGCGCGACAGAGTTGGTGCAGCTTACAGCGGCGGCGGGAGACGACTAGGCCTCATTGCTTCGCGTCCTCCGCGAGCGTTCATTGCGATTTCTGCGGTTAAAAGCTGTTGACTGCAGTTCCAAACGAGCGCCAACGTTCGTAAAAAAATCTAAATCAACCAAAACTCCGCGTCCGCTATAATTCAGCGCAACCATGGACTTTGACCAAATCGTCACCTTCATGGAAGTCGCCAAGCTCGGCAGCTTCTCCCGCGCCGGGCAGAAAATCTTTCGCTCGCAATCCGCAGTGAGCGCCCAAATCCGGCAACTGGAGCAGGAATACGGCGATCGTCTCCTGGACCGTGCAGGCAAGGATGTGACCCTTACGCCTGCCGGCCGCGTTCTGTTCGCCTACGCCGAGCGGATGCTGCACATTCGCGACGAATCTTTGCTCGCCGTCGCCGACCAGGGCTCTATGCCGCGCGGAACCATCACCGTGGGCGCGAATGAAGCAACCTGCCTTTATGTGCTACCCGATGTCTTTGCGAAGTATTGCAGCCTCTACCCCGGCGTGCAGATCAATATCTATCGCAATTTCAGTTACAAAATTGTTGAGAAGTTGGAGAATGGCACCATTGATGTCGGCATCGTCACCATGCCCGTCAAGAGTCCCAGCCTAAAGGCCCATCCTATTTTTCGCGACCAGCTTATGCTGATGGTCAATCCGCAAAATCCGCTGGCCAAGCTCGATATTGTTCCCATCAGTGAAATCGCAAAGCAACCCATGCTCCTGCCCAAGACCGGGTTTAGCCGCCGGATCATGGATAAACTTTTTCGCCCCTACGCCGACAAGCTGCAGGTCCGCATGGAATTGCCAAGCGTAGGCATGATCAAAAGCTTCGTAGCCGCCGGACTTGGGGTATCGATTATCAGCGCCAGTTTCGCGCGTGACCAAGTCCTGGCGGGTCGCGTGAAACTGATCCCGATCAAGGGCGAGGAACTCTGGCGTGAACTGGGCGTGGCCTATCGGCGAGATCGCACCCTGACCCGCGCGACAGACACATTCATCAACACGGTTCGACAGTTGGCGGCAACGTTGAAGTAGGTTGTTGGTCGGGGGTCATTCGTCGTTGGTCGTTGGCCAAAGGCCGCGCTGCTCGGGCGGAACAGCCACTATTAATTCGAATCCGAAAGCAAAATAAAACCGTTTGGCCGAAGGCCGACGACCGACGACGGGCGTCCAATTAACGACTGATGACAGGTTCGGGCCAACGACCAACGACGAATGGCCCATGACGGTTTTTGGCCTTTAGCCAACGACTAACGACGAATGACCAACGACGGTTTTTGGCTTTAGTCAACGACCAAAGACGAACGACCAACGACGGGTTCTGTCCCATTCGTTTTCTTAATCCCGTCTATCACAATTTCCAATATCCGTTGGGCGCGAGAAATTGCTAACTTAGAGGTAGCAGCCTGAGGTTCGTGCCGGCGCTGGCGCGAGGTGAAGGTGAGTCCAATGCGCGGAGGTTCCTATGACGGAACTCGAGACTAAGTTAAACAACATTTTGGAAGAACATCAGCATGAAAGCGGACTGCACATGATCGGCGGACGCCGCCGGCTGATTGAGCGCCTGGCGCAATTCGTCGAAGAAGACGTTAAGCAAGATCCGCAAGCCGCGCGGGCCAGCTCGCGCGAACATTAATTCTGTAGCATCCTCCTGAGAAAAGCCCGCTGCGCAAGCAGCGGGCTTTTTGTGTTCCACAACAGATGTCGCTTCAGAGTGTCCTCTTCCAGGCGGCCACGAAGTCCTTTTCGATCTGCTCGGCCAACGCCTGCTTCTCGGGGCGTGCTATTGCGACATACTCACCAATTGCTAGGACGAGAGCGCAATGTGCGGAGCTGAAGGCCATCTCAACGTGGGCTTCCGATGGGGCGATATCGACGTCGAGCACTCCCGGCTCGGGGTCTGCCTGTGCCATTACTCCGCTTATGTCCGCATGAATTATGTGGGAGGTTAGATCGTAAAAAGTCAGGTAGTGCTCCTGAAGTCCAAGTTCAGCACAGATCGCTGCAAAAGACTTTTTGCTCCATCGTCCGCGCACCTTCCGATTCTTGTCTGTATACCTATGGACCACTCTCTTGTACCCGTCCTTGCAAGACGCGATTGCTTCCTGCGTAACCCCGCTGAGGGACTCGGGGCTGTACTTTTCCATGTATCGCTGACGTTTGTCTGCTACGACGAAATGGAAATCGAGGTAGTCATGGAACTCCTCCGGGTGCTTGCGAAGGTATCCAATGGTGACGGCCGCCTCAAACATACTCCTCGCAATTTTCAACGCGTCGTTCCCGAATCCGTTGACCCCTAGCACAAGTACCGCGCAAGTGGAATTCGCCACCATTTTTGCCAAATGCCGACAAACCTTGTGCAACGGTTCAGAATGCGGCTGAGAGAACAATTCGTTGATCATTGGCCCAAGCTTCTGAGTTTTGGTTAGAAATTCTTGATGTTTATCGAGAATAGTTGGCCAGAAATCCGGATAACCGAGCCGGAGGATTTGCGGTGCCGAGCTCATGTTTGTACCCCTAGCAGCATCGTAGGCGAACAAAAAGGCGAAGAGCAACACCGTAATTGAGAGCGGCCACTCACAGCCCTTCCAATTAACGCGATTTCTTAGTGGGGGGCGCCTACCCACCTGAAAACAATCGTTCTTCCCTCGATTTCTTCTTGACACCCCTGCCATGTGCCGTACAATAGATGAATAATTATTCATGCAAGTGAATATTCATCCATGAGCAAGCTGTCGCGCCACAATGCGATCTTGGAACTGTTGGACCAAGGCCCGGTCACGAGCCAGGAGGAACTCCAGCGTCTGCTTCACAAGCGTGGCTTCGATGCCGGGCAGGCGACGCTTTCTCGCGACATTCGCGAATTGGGACTGGCCAAGACCGCTGATGGCTATTCGCTGCCCGGCAGGGAAGCGGCTGGGGAATCGGATCTTCCCTCGGTTTCGCGCTTAGTGCGTGAATTTGTGACCAGTGTCCGCGCCGCGCAGAACCTCCTGGTAACGAAAACCAGCATAGGGAGTGCGCAGCCAGTGGCCGCCGCGCTCGATGGAGAGAACTGGCCGGAAGCCATCGGCACAATCGCCGGCGATGACACCATCCTGATCGTCTGTGAAGACAAGCGCTCTGCCGGGCGTCTTGCAGATCGTATTCAAGGGATGCTCGCCTGATGGCCGCCAAACTCAAAGTCGCAGTTCTTGGTGCGACCGGCTATTCCGGCCTGGAGCTGACTCGGCTTCTGCTGCGCCATTCGCTGGTGGAGAAGCCTGTGCTGCTGCGAAGGCCTGAGAATCAAAATCCCCACCCTCCCCAAAAAACGGGGAAGGGTGGGGCACCCTCTGAAAATGGAAATGGAGAAATCAACCTCGCGGATATTTTTCCTGCACTCTCGGGGAATGGAAAGTATCCCCTTGCTCCGCTTTCCTGGCCGTCGCTGAAGCAGAAAGGTGTTGAGCTGCTTTTTCTTGCGACCCCGCACGAGGTTTCGCGCGCGCTGGTTCCGGAAGCGGTGGCGCAGGGAATTCGCGTGGTCGACCTCAGCGGCGCCTGGCGGCTGAAGCAGGTTCAGCACCGTGCGATCTACGGATTCAAAGATGCAGATGCAGTTACTGCTGCGGAGCTTACGCAAAAAGCGGTATACGGACTACCGGAGATCAACGCCGACCAGATTCCAGACGCGACGATTGTTGCGAATCCGGGCTGTTATGCCACCACAGTCATTCTCGCGCTCGCCCCACTTTTGAAGTCGGGGCTAGTTGATCGCGAAAAGGGCATCATCGCCGACTCCAAATCCGGAGTCTCTGGGGCAGGCAAAGAACCTTCATCGCGCACGCATTTCGTTTCCGTGGCCGACAATCTTTCTGCCTACGCCGTGTTCACGCACCGCCATTTGGGAGAGATTGCCGAGCAATTGCAGCTCAGCACAAACGAAGTCACGTTTACGCCGCACCTGCTGCCCATTCCGCGCGGAATTCTTTCGACGATCTACGTACACCTCAAGCAGCCGATGGAAGCGGCGAAGATCGAGACCTGCTATCGCGATTTCTATAAAGGCAAGCACTTCGTGCGGGTGTTTGCGAATCCAAAGCTGCCGGAAATCCAGTTCTCGCTGAACACCAATTATTGCGACTTAGGTTTTTGTCTCGCACCCGATGGCCAGCGGCTGGTGATCATCTCTTGCGAAGACAATCTGATTAAAGGCGCGGCCGGGCAGGCAGTGCAGAACATGAACCTGATGTACAGCTGGCCCGAAGAAGAAGGGCTGTTATGAAAGAAGACGGGCTTTTATGAAAAAAGCAGGGTTGGTGTGAAGATCGTCATAAAAATCGGCGGCGTTGCTCTCGAAGACGAAGCCACGTTGCACAAATGCACGCGGGCCGTGGTTGAGATGGCGAAAGATGGGCACCGCGTGGCCCTGGTTCATGGCGGTGGCACGGCGCTCACGCGCACCCTCAAGCTTCTCGGCAAGCAAAGTGATTTCATTGACGGCCTGCGGATCACCGACGCCGAAACTCGCGATGTCGCGCTCATGGTGCTGGCGGGAATGGTGAACAAGAAAGTGGTTGCGGCGGTGGTGAAAGCGGGACTGCCGGCGGTTGGCTTCTGCGGCGGCGACGGCATGACCTTCCGCGCCCGCAAGAAAGAGACGCAAGGTTACGACCTCGGATTTGTGGGCGAAATCTGTGCCGTGGAGCCGCGGTGGTTTGAGGCGATCTGGAACGAAGGCGGAATCCCGGTGCTCTCGTCCTTGGCGCTCGGTTCCGATGGCGAGTACTACAACGTGAACGCCGACCAGATGGCCTCTGCCTGCGCGATTGCCTGCAAAGCCGACACGCTGATTTTTCTCACCGATGTTCCGGGCGTTAAGGACGCCGAGGGCGTCGTGATGCCGTGGCTGACCACGAAGCAGGTGCCCGCACTGATTGCTGGCTCGATTGTTGGTGGTGGCATGCTGCCGAAGCTCGAGGCTTGCAGTAATGCGCTGAAGCGCGGAGTTGGCCGGGTTCGGATACTTCCTGCAGCACAGGCTGATGAGTTGCCGCAATTTTATTTTCAGAAGCTCGAATACGGAACCGAGGTCATTGGAGCATGAACTCTCAAAGCATGAACCTCGCGTCTGTGATCCGCGCCGAAGAAAAACTGCTGCTGCCGACATACGATAGGCAGAAGGTCCTCTTCACTCGCGGGCGCGGCGTCCATCTCTGGGATTCGAAAGGCAAGCGCTATCTCGATTTTCTCAGCGGCATCGGAGTGAACGCCCTGGGGCATGGGCATCCGGCAATTCAAAGAGTGTTGAAGCAACAGGCCGGGAAGCTAATTCACACTTCGAACCTCTTCTATCACGAATATCAGGCCGAGCTGGCGAAGCGGCTCACGAAGATTTCCGGCCTCGAGCGCGCGTTCTTCTGCAACAGCGGCACCGAAGCTTGGGAAGGGGCTCTGAAGCTTGCTCGGGCATTTGCACGCGCGAATAACAATAACGGGCATAAGGCGAAGTGGCGGTTGCTGGCCTTGGACAATTCTTTTCACGGTCGGACGTTTGGCGCGCTTGCAACCACGGGTCAAGAAAAGTATCGGCACCCGTTTACGCCATTGGTGCCGGGAGTGAATTTTGTCGCATTTAATGATCTCGATGATCTGAAGCGGCAGTTTGATGGCAGCGTGTGCGCCGTCTGCCTGGAAACGATTCAAGGTGAAAGCGGGATCCGCCCAGTCAGCCGCGAATTCTTGCAACTGGCGCGTGAGCTGACGCAAAAGTCAGGAGCATTGCTGATCCTCGACGAAATTCAATGTGGCCTGGGACGCACCGGAAAATATTTCGCGTATCAGCACTACGGCGTCGCTCCGGACATTGTGACTGTTGCAAAGCCGCTTGCTGCAGGATTGCCACTTGGTGCATTGCTCACCACTAACCGCGTGGCCACTGGGATGCACCCTGGACTGCACGGCACAACTTTCGGCGGCGGACCGCTTGCCTGTGCGGTGGCAATCGAGTTCTTGCGACAGCTCGACGGTTTGCTCGGCCATGTCTCGAAGCTGGGGAAATATTTCAGTGGACAGCTTGAACGGCTGCAGTCCAAGCACGCGTCGGTAAGAGACGTTCGCGGCATGGGTCTGATGCTGGCGATGGAACTTGACTCAAGCGAAACTGCGAAATCAGTCGTCAGCCAGTTACTCGCGCAAGGAATTCTGATCAACCGCACGCACGATACGGTTTTGCGGTTCTTGCCTCCTTACATCATTGAGAAGAAGCATGTGGATGAAGTCGTACGCGCGCTGGATAAGGCGCTCGGCAAATCAGCAGCCACGAAGCGCACAAAGCCGCACGAAGGAAAGCCAAGCAAGAAGTCTGAAAGGAGCCACTAGTGAGCAGCCAGACACTCACCGCGCCGGCGCCGCAGCCGGCCATAACAACAATCCCCGGACGAGACCTGGTCTCCATCCGCGATCTGTCGCCGATCGAGGTTGAGTCGCTTTTCAATCTTTCCGTCCTCGTGAAGGCGCGTCCGCAGGATTTTCGCACTGCCCTCGCGGGAAAACACATTGCCATGTTCTTCGAAAAGCCGTCACTGCGCACTCGGCTTACTTTCGAAGCCGGAATTTGCGGGCTGGGCGGATCGGTTTCGTTCATCGATCAGCGGCATGAGCGCCTGGACGCGCGTGAGACCTTGAGCGATATCGCGCACAATCTGGAGCGCTGGGTTAGCGGCATCGTGCTGCGCACGTACGCTCACGAAACCGTCGAAGGAATGGCGGAACTTGCCTGTGTCCCTGTGGTCAACGCACTGAGCGAACTCGAGCACCCATGCCAAGCATTGGCCGATTACTTTACACTGCACGAAAAGTTTGGGAACCTGAAGAAGATTTGCCTCGCATACGTTGGCGACGGTAATAACGTAATGCACTCGCTGCTGCTGACGTCGGCGCTGCTTGGGTCTAAGATTCGCATCGCCACACCCAAAGGATACGGCCCCAATCCGCAGATTCTTTCCGATGCTCATGACATCGCAAAAAATACCGGTGCGGTCATTGAACTGATGACGGATCCGCATCGGGCGGTGAAAGGCGCTGACGCGGTTTACACCGATGCCTGGACTAGCATGGGTCACGAGCACGAAACCGAAGAGCGCGCGAAGACTTTTCCTCCGTATCAGGTCAACGACAAACTGATGGCCGGTGCGTCTCCGCATGCTGTTTTCATGCACTGCCTGCCCGCGCATCGAAATGAAGAAGTCACCGATGCGGTCATCGATTCCGTTCGCTCAATTGTTTTCGACCAGGCGGAAAACCGCATGCACGTGCAGAAGGCAATATTAATGATGCTGGTGGGCGGAAAGAGCCGCCAGCCTTTGAGGAGCGCTCATGCCTGAGAAAGTCGTACTCGCATATTCCGGAGGCCTGGATACTTCGATCATCATTCCGTGGCTGAAGGAGAACTATTCCTACGACGTGATCGCGATGGTAGGGGATGTTGGTCAGGGAGACGACATTGAAGCGGTCGTCGAAAAGGCGTACAAGACCGGCGCCAGCAAAGTTGTGGTCGAGGACCTGCGCGAAGAATTCCTGAGGGAATATGTATTTCCCGCGCTTCAGGCAGGGGCGGTTTACGAGCATAAATATCTGTTGGGGACGTCGCTGGCGCGTCCGGTTATTGCAAAACATCAAGTTGAAGTTGCTTTGCGTGAAGGTGCGACTGCGGTGGCGCACGGATGCACGGGCAAAGGCAACGACCAGGTGCGTTTCGAGCTAACGTACCAGGCATTGGCACCGGAGCTGAAAGTGATTGCGCCTTGGCGTGAGTGGAATTTGAAGTCGCGAGAGGATTGTCTGGACTACGCGGAAGCCCATGGAATTCAGGTCGCCGCCAGCCGCGAGAAGATTCACAGCCGTGACCGCAATCTGTGGCACCTCAGCCACGAAGGCGGAGAGTTGGAGGATGCGTCCAACGCTCCATTCCCCAGCACGTGGCAAATTTCAAAATCGCCGCAGGATGCGCCCGATCGCGAAGAGCAAGTACGGATCGAGTTTGAAAAAGGTGTTCCAGTTGGGGTTAATGGAATGCGGCTCGATCCCGTGTCCCTGGTGGAGCTGCTGAATGAAATCGGCGGGCGAAATGCGATAGGCCGCGTGGACATTGTCGAGAACCGCTTTGTCGGGATCAAGTCGCGTGGCTGCTACGAAACTCCGGGTGGTACTTTACTAATCGCGGCCCATCGTGAACTGGAAGCACTCTGCTGCGAGCGCGATGTCATGCATTTCAAACAACATGTTGCGCTCAAATATGCCGAGCTGGTCTATTACGGTCTGTGGTTCACGCCGCTGCGTGAGGCGTTGGACGCGTTTGTCGAGAGCACGCAAAAGGAAGTCACGGGAACGGTTACTTTGTCCCTCTACAAAGGAAATGTATCCATCGTGAGCCGGCAATCGGAGTACTCGCTGTACCGGACGGATCTGTCGTCATTCACAATGGGAGAAAGCTACGATCAAAAAGATGCCGCTGGATTCATCCGAATCCTCGGCTTGCCTTCGAGGTCGCGAGCGTTGCGCAAGCAAAAGCCTTTAACCGCAGAGGAAGCAAAGAATTCGCCGAGTTCGCAGAGAAAAGAAAACCAAGAGGTCACGCCCTCGGGAGTCATGCGATGAAGATGTGGTCGGGCCGCTTCCGGCAACCCCTCGATCCGGCTTTTGAGCAATGGCAGCGTTCGTTCGGATTCGACGTCCGGCTGCTGGAATGCGAGTTGGAGGCAAGTGCCGCGCATGCTCGCGCGCTCATGCAAGCGGGTGTGCTCTCGGCAGAGCAGTTGGAGTCTGTGCTACACGGCCTGGAGCAGATCGGAGAGAAAGCTGCGGATTCACCGGAGTTCCTGAATGATCCCGAAGCGGAGGATGTACACCATTTTGTCGAGAAAAAGTTGGTCGCGCTGATCGGAGATGTAGGGTTCAAATTGCACAGCGGTCGGAGCCGCAATGAGCAGATCGCGACTGATCTGCGGCTCTATGTACGCGCCGGCTGCGACGAGATCAGCGAGGCAATTTCCAACTTGATTTCAGTATTCCTTGATCGCGCCGAGCAGGCGGATCAAGCCGCGATGCCCGCTTATACGCACATGCAGCGCGCGGAGCCTGTGCTGGTGGCGCACTGGCTACTTGCTTATGTAGAGATGCTGTTCCGCGATCGAGATCGGCTCTCAGATTGCCGCAAGCGAGCCAACCTTTGTCCGCTCGGCTCCGCGGCGGTTGCGGGATCAACGCTGCCGCTTAATCGTGAGTTGATGGCTCGTGAACTCGGGTTCGATACTCCGACCGCTAACAGCATCGACGCTACCAGCGATCGTGATTTCGCCCTCGAATTTGTGAATGCGCTTTCCCTCTTGGCGCTGCATCTGAGCCGGTGGGCCGAGGAGATGCTGTTGTTTTCTTCCCAGGAATACGGCTTCATTCATTTGCCCGAGGCGTACTCAACCGGCAGCAGCGCGATGCCACAAAAAATGAATGGCGATCTACTGGAGCTCACCCGTGCGAAAGCAGGTCGCGTGATTGGAGACGCGACCGCTCTCATGATCACCACTAAAGGCTTGCCGCTGGCCTACAACAAAGATCTGCAGGAAACTCAGGAGCCGCTCTTTCATGCCAGTGAAACCGTGCTCTCACTCTTGCCGCTGGTCACCGGCTGGATGGCTTCCGCCGAATTCAATTCTGAGCGCATGCAGAAGGCTGCGGAGGCCGGGCACATGAATGCGTTCGCGGCGGCGACGTACCTCTCTCGCAAGGGAGTTCCTTTTCGTATCGCTCACGAACAGGTCGGGAAGGCGGTGCGCTTGGCGCTCGACAAGCAATGCGAACTCCAGGATCTAACCATTGAACAACTGCGAAGCATCGATAGTCACTTCGGGAATGACTTTCATAATTTTGTGAAGCTGGAAAATGTCCTTGCGATCCACGACGTTCCTGGCGGTACCGCCCCGGCGCGCGTCCGAGAGGCGCTCTCAACAGCACGAAAGAAACTCGGCTCCGTCCACGAGGAGGCCCATGCACACGCGTGAAGCCCTGCTACCCGATGCTGAACGGATTCATGAACTGATCGGGTCGTATTCGACAGACGGCACGCTCTTGCCTCGCACGCTGGCAGAAATCTGCGAGAACGTTCGCGACTTCATCGTGCTTGAAGAGGCCGGGCAGGTCATTGGGTGTGGCGCGCTGCACTTGTATGGACCGCACCTCGCCGAAATTCGTTCGATCACTGTCTCGAAAAATTACCAGAAGCACGGCGGGGGCGAGTTGCTGGTGCAATCGCTGATGTCGGAAGCTCGCAAGCACCAGGTGAGCTGCATCTGCCTATTTACTCGCAGTCCTCAATTTTTTGCCAAGCTGGGTTTCGATGCGGCGCAGCGCGAAGACCTTCCCGACAAGATCAACAAAGATTGTTGCGTGTGTCCCCGTTACCATTGTTGCGATGAGGTCGCCATGGTTAAAGGCGAACTGCCGAGGTTCGCGATCCTTCCTGAACCCGCAAACTTTCTCGTGAAACTGCAGGTATGATCCAGCCCGGTCCCGTTTTTCTTCCCAAAGGATTTAAGTTTTCGGCGGTAACGGCGGGCATAAAGGCCAGCGGAAAGCCTGATCTGGCGCTGATAGTGGCCGATCCTAGGACGTCAGCAGCCGCGCTGTTCACAAGAAATCTCGTGTTCGCCGCGCCGATCGAAGTGGGCCGAGCCTGCCTCGCGAACACTAGAAATCGAGTGCGTGCCGTGATTGTGAATTCAGGAAATGCGAACTGCGCTACTGGACGTCAGGGGATTCGCGATTGCAGGAGAGTGTGTGCGGAAACCGCCAGTCTCTTGAATCTCAAGCCTGCGGAAATCTTTCCCTCCTCAACCGGGATCATCGGAGTTCCGTTGCCCGTCGAGAAGATCACGACGCAACTAAAAGTCCTTATCTCGAGTGCCGGCCCATCTCTAGAATATCTGCGGCGATTTTCTGACGCAATTCTTACCACCGACTCAGAGCCGAAGCTGGCCAGCGTTCCATTGCGGTCGGGACGGGGCGCCATCACCGGGATAGCAAAGGGATCAGGAATGATCCATCCTCAACTCGCGACCATGCTGGTTTATTTGATGACTGACGTGGTTGCAAAACCTGCAGAGCTAAAAGCTGCGCTTCGGGAGGCCTGCGAGGATACCTTCAATGTGATTTCGATTGATGGCGACACCTCCACGAATGACACCGTGCTGCTACTGGCGTCAGGCGCGAGCGGGATTCCATACCAATGGGTTCGCAAGGAATTTGATCGAGCGCTGCTTGAAGTATGCCGGTCGCTCGCCGAACAGATCGTGGCCGACGGCGAAGGCGTCCAACACGTGGTCCGCCTGCGAATCGAACAAGCCACAAACCGCACCGAAGCATTGCAGATCGCTCGCGCGATTTCGCATTCGCTCTTAGTAAAAACGGCGTTCGCGGGAGCAGATCCCAATTGGGGCAGGATATTAGCCGCAATCGGCCGAAGCGGAGTTCCGATTCAACCGAACAAAGTCAGCATCTACATCGGAGCCCAAATGGTTTGCCGCGGTGCCGTAGCCTGCGGCTTCGATAAAGATGCCGCGCACGCAGAACTTTCCAAGCCAGAGTGCAACATCGTAGTTCGCCTGGGGGCCGGGAAAGCTTCGCTGCAATTTCTAACAACCGACCTGACCGAGGAATACGTCCGGGTGAATTCGCAATATTCAACATAAAACGGCGTGGCCCGGACTGACATCGTTCGGCTTCATCCGGGCCCAAGCGGGGAAACGATAAAAACCCGCGCCGCCATTTCGGTTTTGCGTGAGTTTAGATGGCGAGAGGTTTTCCATTAGCCGCCTTGACAATCGAGTAAAGCCCAAAGACTGAAAGGGAATCAAACCAAGGCCAGCATAGCGATATGTACAGCCCGTACTTGAAAACCAGCACTTACGACATAGACGTCTACCCAAGGCAGTAGAACTGGAAAATATCGCCTTGCCGTCGCGAGAGCCTCGGTAGTCATATAGTTGTCAAATCCCTGGAAGTGTTAGATCACTGTAAAGTTATGAAAATATTCGACTAAGCTTTTCCCGCTCTTGGCCAGAGCCAGTCTAAAAAATACAGTATTTACCTGATAGCACTGCCATTCTCGATTCAATTAAACATAAATCAGCCCCAACGCGAAGGAGACGGAAGGCAGGCGTTGGTCGTACCTCCCCTTTGTCCGGCGCCTGCCACCTCCCTAAGCCGGTTGCCCGATATTCCGCTTTAAATCCTCTAAACGTAGAAAATCCTGACGCGCAGCTGTTGGCTGTAATTCGTCTCCAAAGGCATTTTCATTTGTTGGGATTCCGACGGACGTGATATCAGGCGGCGCTGGGTTTCACGACGATCGCTTTCAATTGATCGAATACCAGGGTCAACCTTGCGGAGCATTCTCCGCACAGCCAGAAGTGGGAAACGCTGCGCGTGGTTTTGGCAGGTGACACAGGCTCGTTCGGCGCTTGCGGACGCACTTCAAACTGGTACAGACGACCATCCCTCAGCAGTGTAAGTGGGGTCGCACATTCCGGATTGGCGCAATGAGAAGTCATAGAGAGCGGCTGCTGATTTCACTGCCTCTATGTGTTTCTCACGAGACCGCAGCGCCATGAAATCGGGTGAAATATGTATTACGTTCGTGATAGATGCGGTAAGGATCGGGGAAAATCAAGCTCTAGCAGGTGAAGCTTTCGATGGGAAAAATGTGCCGCCGCTCAGCACCGACCGGACCGCGTCCAGCAGATCACGTGCAGCTTCACTCTTCGAGACCGCTCCGCGAATCGGTCCTGTCTTGAAGCGTGCCATAACGTCTTCTGAGAGGTGAAGCGAGAACATGATGACCGGAATATCCGGACGGCGCTGTGCAATCTCCGCAGCGGCTTCGAACCCATTCATCTCCGGCATCGTAATGTCCATGATGATGATGTCGGGCGAAGACTGAATCGCCAGCTCGACCGCCTCCCGGCCGGTCCCGGCTTCATTGGAGACAGTCCAGTTGGGGACAGATTCCAGCAGATTACGAATCCCGAGCCGCATTACCTCGTGATCATCCGCAACCAGAATTCTTACCGGATTGGATTGATTTTCCGATTCAGCGATAGCCATAGCACGATCCAAGACAAGATAGCATACATGGTTTGTGCTCAAAATTCAGCTTATGTGGGGAAAAAGATCAGGCGAGAGTAGATGCTATTCAGTTGCCTAATGAATCGAGCATCTGCCCTGCCTTTGCACGGTACAAACGGTAAGCAAAATTCAGCCGTGTCTCCTCTTTCGAGCCTACAACGGTGGACGCAGCCATCTTGCAAAATCCAAGGCGGAAAACGCAATACGCCAGGGTGTAGATGTCCAGCTTTCGGGATACATCAACTCCCGACACCTGAGCGAATCTGCGCAGAAGAAATTCCCTTGCTTCTCGATCCATGTCCCATTCCACGATTGCTCCCGCAAGGTCCCACGCAATGTCGCAAGGACCCGGGAAGAAGTGGTTATCTCCATGACTGATTCCGTCAGTTTTCAGTAACTCTCCCTGTCGTGACGCGATCCATTCAAAAGGCTGCATGCGTCCGTCTGCGAGCACGGCGTTCGCGCTGGTGAGCTGCCCCGGAGCCAGTTTCAGCTCTCGCCCAAACTCCTGCTGCACATTGAATTCGACCATGCGCTCAAGTTCCGAGTTGCACGGTGCACAGGTGAATTCCGAAAGGCGGAAGGAGCAGTATCGCGCAATGCGCTCCAATACGAAAACGCTCACATCCTGCCGTCGCAGAGTTTTTCCTTCCACATTGAGGTAGGCCAGAAATCCGTCTCCTGCATCGGAGACAGCTGGCGAGAAGCCGGCGCCGGCGAGGGTGAAAGCCCGTTGTCGCACCTCACTGCCGAGCGGGCCCATTCCCTCAAACTTGAAAAACAGCCGCCGATCCGGTGAAAGGAACTTCAACCGCTCCATCTGTGTCCAACTTTCCGGCCAATCCTCCTCGTTGCTGAAAAAATACCTTCGCCAGTCGCCGCCACCCAAGTAAGGAAAATTTTGAAAACGGGTGCTCACTGATGGAGCAGTCGAAAGAAAATGCACCTTCCCCCAGCGCTCTACAGCGTTTTCTGCGCACAAGCTGTCCGCGTCGAATTGCCGGCTGCCAATGACCGTAATGCAATCTTGAGATACTCCCATTCTGCCCAGCGCTTCAGCGACCGACAGGAACGTGGATCCGCTGCGCCCCGGGCCTTCGTCCACTACGAAAAAATGCGCCGATTGCGAGAGTTGTTCCGCAATCCAGCGCTCCTGCTCGGCGGAAAACTGAGTCTTGCGGGCATAGGGATGCCCTGTGGGCCTTACTGTAATTCGCGTTGCGGTTCTTCCGCGAGCATTCAACGCAGCAGTAGTGACCGCGCTTAGCGTGCTTCCAATGCTGCGGATCCCGATCACAGCGCAGGTGGCAGCTTGACTTGAAATGCAGTCCGAGACTCGCGCGAAGTCCAAAGGGTGCAACGCATAGTAGGTAAAACCCTCGGGAGGAGAGACGCCGATGATCTCCGGCACCTGAATCTTCGCCGCGAGCTTATCGGTTTGTATGGCGATGGCGTGATCCCCGGTACAAAGGCTAAGAGCCAGAGCGTCGGTGAGGGAAGCGGCGGCGGACACGCCTGGAGCATTCAGATCGGCAAGAGCCGCTTCCAACTGGCCCGCCTCAATCAGAGAATCAAGCAGCGAATTCTTTGAGACAAGCCGGCGAACCAGGTCTCGAACCATCCCTGGGCCTGAGACCTCGCGGCGTCCTTCACGAAAGATCCAGGGATCGGATTTCGCGCGTTCGTCGGCGCGTTTCGGTGGATCTGCTGCCGCAATTACCGCCGGAGCTCCGCTAGAAATTTGTGTGGAACCTGCCATCCATCGAAAATCCCCCGCTTTGATCTCGCACTACGCTTACCGACCAGCGCTTGGTCAGCTGGTATTCACCTTGAACGATCTCGCTTTGCGGCTGGGTTACATCGGTTGAAAAAGTGAAGATGAAGTTCTTGGTTACGCGCTTCTGAATTCCAACACGAGCCGAAGGATTGGCGTTGTCGCCGCCAATGAGAGGATCAATCTGAAGTCCAGCGATTCCAGTCAGCTTGGTGACCTGATTGCCGACCTGTCCCAATCCAGCCGCCAGCACTTCGCTTGCACCAAAACTCGTGGGCGCTCCTTCGGTTGTGGTCTGGCCGCGAGCAATCAAATTAATGATGTCGATTGGCGGCAAAGGAGGGTCCGAAACGTAGCTTGTCTGCAATTTCTCGATTGGCCCTCGAATCGTAATACTCAGGTTGTACTGGTTGATGGTGGTGGTGATGAGCATATTCAGCACCGGTTCGGTCTGGTTCGGGTTCGCGAATGTAATCAGACCTCGCTCAAGATGATATTGGTTCTTTGCGAAAAACATATCGCCCGAGGTCAGGTCGGCGCGACCAATGACCACAGGGTCAGACGCCGTGCCGATAATTCGCAGGTTGGCGCTTCCTTCAATGCCCAACTGTGCCGTTCCCGCGCTCAGTTGGCTGGTGGACTGGACTGCAATTTGCAGCTTCAGGTTGTCTGCCATGCTTTGCCCGGTTGGAGGCGCGCTGGTCCCGGTGAATTGAGACATGAATGAAGACAGGTCAAAACCAGAGGTAAACGACAGCGAATCAATCAGTACTCGCCCCTGCAGAAGAGAGGCCTGAGAATTTCCACTCAATGTCAGATCACCGCCGAATATCGTCCTCATGCCTTCTGGGTAGCGCAGACGAACTGACTTGGCGGAAACAGCCAGATTCATCTGCATTTGCGGACGGTAGATGACGGAACCACCAAGTGTGACCTCGCCGCCGCCAAGTTTGCCAGAACCATTAGTGATTTGAACCCCGGTATCGCTCAGCTGCATAGTTGCATTCAGGCCCTGCACGCCGAGTGGCATCTGCTCGGTCGAAAGCGATGCGTTCTGCAAGCGTATTTGTCCATTCACATCCGGATTCTTTAAAGTGCCGCGAGCATTCACATCGAGCGCGATCGTTCCTCCGCTTTGAACGTCCGGCGCCAGCATCTGGACCAGTCGCAGATCAACTGATCCCCGCGCAGAAACTGCCATTGCGTTTGGTTTGTTGATTGGGATTGTGCCCTGAAACTGTAGAGAAGTGTCCGTGCCCTTGATGGTTGCGGGCTGTATCACCAACACAGAATTCGCGTAATCCACGTGAATAGGCCCGGCCGCCGCCAATTGCAGGGATTGGTAGCCGGCATCGAGAACTGGAATCGTGAGGTGCGCTTCCAGCTTTGTTTCGTCCGCCGCTGGCCCGCGTACCGAAACATGTAGCTCGGTTTCGCCTTGTAAACCCGCCGGACGAGAAGGCATGTACATCGCAAGAAAAGGATCGACGTCAAACTTACTAGTGTCGAGCGAAGCTTCGGTATAGTACCCGGGGCTAAGGTGCACAGTCGCATTGCCGCGCAGCACCGCTCCACCCACGCCGGAGTTCAGCGCCAGCTTTGCAAGGTGATTGCCAACGTCTAAATTCGCTTCCACGCGACTGAAATTCGTATCTCGCAACTGCAGTTGGTCAATTTGCACCAATGCGGCGAGTTGCGGGTTATCCATGGTTCCTGCGCCATTCGCCGAAATTGTCACCGAGCCTTTGAGCGGCAGGTTCTTTGCCTGGACCATGTGACTCTTGCTGAGATCGATCTTCGAGGTCTGCAGTTTGAAGTTGTAGGCCTTGGTCTTGGGCGTGAAGCTCACGTTCGCGACTGCTGCTCCGATCACCAGGGTAGAATGCATGGTTCCATTCGCGGCCTGGAACTGTGCAGAGAGGGCTTTCAGGGGTTCGTCGGAGACTTTCGCGTTGTTGATTTGGATTTTTCCCTTCCCCTGCGGATTGAGTTCCGAGCCTCGTAGTTCAAGATCGCCGACAATCTCACCTTCCACCGGATATTGAACATTGGCAATCTGCTCTAGCTCAGCTACGCGCAGGCGCTGGACATGCAGGGATGCCGAAATCGGGTTGGATGACCCGTAAGACCAGTGATTCAGATGTGCACTCGCGCTCAATGTCAATTGCCCCTGCTGCGCCGAAATTAGCGAACCGTTCTGAATGGAAAATTGCGATGGGTTGGCCGTTAGCGCGAGCCGCAGCGAAGTCCAATCGCTCTTATTCACTCGCAGATTGTTTGCGGAAATCTGGGCGGTGATTTGCGGATTTTGTAATGTCCCCTGCACGACTGCATTGAGCGTTGCTGCGCCATGAATATCAGGCGAACCAGGCGGAGCTGAGCCTCGCTTTGTGGGGGTGGGGATCGCCGACGCCAGCAACATAAGCTGATGCAAATCGCTGCTGGATGCCGTTACCGTAAGGCTCGAATGGTTTCCAACTTCGCCTTGGGCGTGAATTGATGTCGCCGGAAGTTGTATAGAACTGGACTCGACCGAGATCAGATTACGCGGGGCGTCATAAGTTACACGCATGTCTGCGGTGAGTGGAAAGCTCTGCGATTGTGCTCCATTCGAGGCAATCACCGCTCCCCGCATGGTAAGAGCTGACTTCGCTCGCAAATTTGCCGGAGTGCCTTCCCAATTGGCGTCCGTAGTCGCATTCAGAGTTCCTGTAACCGGGACCGATTGCTTAGAGAGACTCCGCACGGATGACTTCGCGGCCTGCAGTGAAATGCCCGCCAATTGGAAATGAAATCGCGAGCGCCGCGCCGAGTCCACCTGGGCCACCGTGCCGCTTGCGGTGAGGCGACCATTAAATAGATCCAGCGCCACGCCGTCGGTTTTAAAGTTGCCGTCAGAGAGTTGATACTTGCCCGCGATCTTCTGGATTTTCACCAGCGCTTGCGGCGAAGATACCGCAAGCCCATTGCTGGTAACGTCGCCCGACAGCTTGGCGTTTCTCAGCATGGATTGGCCGGGCACGTCTTTGTAACTTAGGGAGCCCGTCAAAACCACATCCCCCGCCGCTGCCCCCGCGGTTGAAAGCCCGGCGAAATCTTGCGTGTGCAGCACAATATCGTAATGTCCATTTGCAATCGGTACACTGCTGTAATCGCGAACGCTGGCTTCGATCTGAAATCGTGAACCGCCCAGCCTAAGCAACAACGGCTTGAGGTTCAGCTCTGACGGAGTAGCGTCGAATGACGCCTGCAAACTGTGCGGCAGAGGCCGGAGATGTTGGTATTGAACCAGGCCATTCTGGTAGGAAATCGTCCCCCTATATTTCTTCTGCAATAGGCTGAAGGTGATCTCGGTCCGCAAGCCGCTAAGATTCGCATTGACCGGAATGGCTCGATCCGCGGCGTTGATGACGCCATCGGTGAGAAGCACATGTCCTACCGCAAGATCGAAAACATTTGTGCTCCCACTTTTATTTTGCGACGGTGGGGGCTGCGGCAAGTTGCTGTGGCCGCTCGCATTCACGGTCAGGTTCACAGACGGTCGGTCGACGAGCAATTCACTGAGGTTTATTTTGTGGCGAAGGATCGAAATTATTCTGAACCCAATCCGTGCGTGCGGAATCTGCAGCAGCGGCTTCGCTCCAGCCGGCTCGGTACCGTGAATGGTCAAGCCGTAAATATCGGCCGTCAAAGTTTTGACGTGAAGCTGGAGACCTTGAATCTCCACCCGGGCCCCCGTGGACTCGCCGGCACTCTGCTCGATTTTTGCCACCAGGTAATGTTGAAAAGCTGGGTTATTGAGAATCACAATGGCGGCGACAATAACCAATAGGAGCAGTGCGCCCAAGCTGACTGCCGTCCAGCCAACGATCTTTTTCCAATTCGCCATGTGTATATGCCGTGGCCGTTAAAATGCCTGGCCTAGTGTGATGAAATATTGGGTCGCGCTGATGCCAGTGATCGGATTTAGATTGCGTCCCAAGTCGAATCTGACCGGCCCAATAGGGGTGTTGTAGCGCAGTCCGATACCGACTGTGTTCGAGTAATTGTTGACAAATTCCGGAAAATTGATCCGCCGATAGACGTTCCCCCCGTCGTAAAAGATGACGCCGCCCAGATTGCTTATGATCGGGATCGGATAGCGCAGCTCTGAATTCAAGATAAAGAGCTGGTTGCCGCCTACAGGTATTGGAATCAAAGGGCAGTTCGTCGTGGCCGTCCCCTGACAAAACGGGATGTATCGTATCGGTCCGGCTTCGTCAGTGGGGAAACCGCGGAGGGTGGTGCCGCCTCCAGCGAAGAATCGTTGGCTGGTAGGTACGTCACTGCCGGCGAATGGGGCGGCTAGGCCGAGCCGGAGGCTGTTGGCAAATACCATCCCATGCAGCGGCTTATAAAAGGCATATTGACCGAAGAAGCGGGTGAAGTCAGCGCTGGAACCAAAGGCGCTGGGCACGACCCGAAAATCCAAAGTGCTGTACACGCCTTTGTGCGCGTCGAGTGGCTTGTCCCGCGTGTCTTGAATCAGTGTGCTCGATACATATGAGAGCCGGACATTGCGATCGGCCGGCAGCACCAACTGCGGAACCAACAGTTGGCTGAGCGTGGTGTGGTTGAAATCGTATCGAAGTTGAAGCTGCCGTGTTTTCTTTCGGTCGAGAAACCGTTCAAACTGTAAGGAAGCGTCCGCAAGTCGAGCTTGGAACAATGGGTTTTCGGTTGTGCGCTCGGCAGAAATACTCGTAAGCGCCTGCCAACTCGAAAGGCGAAAATGCGGGTCGGTGTAAGTGGCGAGAAAACGCTGATCGAGCCGCGCCGCCAACACGGATACTGCTATGGTCTCGCCCAATCCGCGCATGTTGAGCCTCTGGTATTCGATCGAGCCTCGCGGGCTTACAAAAGTCGCTTCGCTGGGAAGGACCTTGGCTCCGTGCAGTCCGATGGTGGGCAGCCCAGGGACGGCGACGCTGCCGGTCGGCACATTTCCGCCGCGCCGCGAAATCTCTAAACCAAAACCGTATGTAATCGAGTTGCGCTTCGCCTCATGTACTTTGACGAGCGCTTCTTCCTCAGTCTGGTCAGTAATCTGGCTCCGCGGTCCAATACTTGACCAATCGAAAATCCCAAGGTCGTATAGGTTGCTTTCGCCCAGCAGCAGCTTGCCCTCACTCAGAGGCTGTTCGGTCGCGAGGTTGGCGCTCTTTTGAATCAGCGATAGTCGCGTTTGTTTCTCACCCATGTAAACCACATGACTGATGCGGACCCGCTGGTTCTCGGTGATCGCATACGTTACATCGACCGCATGCGGATCATCGGGATGTCGCGACACTATGGTCTTGACTTCAGAATTCAGAAATCCAGCGTCCAGGTATTTGGCGGCAATCTGATTGCGATCGTCTGCCATCCGTCGCGGGGAAAAAGGCTTGCCCTGAAGTAATTCAAACCCACCCGGGCCATGATGGAGCTGGCCGACAGGAATGCTCTTATTTCCCTCGATACGAAGAGTACTAACGGTCGTGCGATCGCCTTCTGCGACGTTGAACGTGATACGGATTCCCTGGTTGCTCACGATTGCCTGCGGAGTAACCTTGGCCTGCTCGAAACCGTTGTCTTTATAAAAATTCTCGATGTCCGTGGCGCTTTTTTTCACCAATTTTGCGCTATACGTACCGTGACTGATGATCCATTTCCCCTTTTTGACCTCAACCTCCGACGCGAGGTCGCTGCTGCTGAGGTGGTGGTTGCCTGTGAAGGAAATCTCTTTCACGGAATACCTGCGGCCTTTGTCGATCTGAAATGTAAGGATGGTTCTTTCGTTCTGCTGCTGTGTGTTAGCGCTGACCTTTACTTCGAAGTATCCTTTGCGCTCAAAGTAATCCTGCAGATTGCGCCGGCTCTCTTCGACGATGTCAGGATCAATCGATTCTTCGTCGTAGATGGAAATCAACTTTTTCTTTTGGCGGCCGGCTTGTAAGGGGATCCACGAAAGTTTCGCTCCCACGACCCGGATCTCTATGACTGGACCGGTATCCACACTGATGGCAAGGTCGGCCAGATTTGTCTCCGGGTGATAATCGGGAGGGTTAACGACGATCTTGTTGGCAGGATAATTTTGCTGCCCCAACTTCTTTCTGAGCAGAGCAACCGCGGCTTGGATTCGCTTGGGTGAGTAAGGCTTCCCGCGCTTGAGAAGCGCGCCGGTGAGGCGCGCTCGCAGCGAACCGATTGCGCCCTGTAGCCGCCGATTTTCCTCAGGCTTCGCCCCTCTGACTTCCACTTTTCCGAGGTGCGCATGCTTTCCGGGCTCGACGTGAAAGGTGAAGTGAGCCAATCGGTTGTCGTCATCGAGTTGAACGTCGGTGTGTACCTTCATCAGGAAGAATCCGTTGTCCTGAAAGAATTTCTTCAGGGAAGATTCTGCGGTGGCCACCTGGCTCTGTTGAAAGGCGGTCTGGTCCGGCAAGTTGACCACCTGCAGCAATCGAGAGTACGAGAAGTACTTCGTTGCCCCCGGGAACTGCAAGGTGCCGATGTAATAGGAGGGTTCGAGCAGAAACGTGAGCTTGAGCCCCGCGGGGTCTGGTTGCACTTTCACTTGGACCTTGCTGAAAACTCCGGTGCGGTTCAGCGCGTCGACACTCTCCTGAACCTTTTGTTCGGAATATGGCTCGCCGGCCCTCTGAACGATAAGGTCACGATACCGATCGGTGTCCAGGTGTGGATTTGCCGTGAGTTCGATTGAAGCGACACGTTGCCCTTCATACGAAGGCGGGGGGTTGCTGGCTTTCGTCTGGGCAACCGCTGAGAACGAAGCGAGTACCAACAGAGACCCGAGAACTGTCCAGCGCATGATGAGGGCTTACCGAAGGCGCGTCGGGCACATAACTGCGCCGCCGAACTGACTCTGATGCATGCTGGAAAATCCGAGATGTCCTGTGTATTCGTGCCTTTGCGCCAACCCGCGCGCACTGAAGCGCTGAAAGTAGAAGGGCCTACTCTGGAATACAGCTTTGTTCCCAATCACGGCATCGAAGTCGTGGGTAGGAATCGAGCAGCTCAGAATTCCGGACTCTAGCTCCATGGCCTCAACTTTGTGTCCCTACAAGGAAAACCGATGAAGCTTGTGATCTTTGGCTTGACCGTGAGCTCATCGTGGGGAAACGGTCACGCCACGCTATGGCGTGGACTATGCAACGCGTTGGCCCGCCGTGGACACGAAGTCACATTTTTCGAACGGGATGTTCCGTATTATGCAAACTATCGCGATCTGGTCTGGCCTGAATCTTACAAACTGATTCTGTATCCGTCTTGGGCCGAGGTAAATTCGCTGGCGAAATCCGCAGTTGCCGAAAGCGACGCTGCGGTAGTCACGTCTTATTGTCCCGACGCTCTCAACGCGTGCGCCCTGGTTCTCCAGTCGAAGGCGGTAAAAGTTTTCTACGATCTGGATACGGCGGTGACTCTCCAAACCTTTCGCGCTCGGGGCGCGGTTGATTACATCCCCAGCGACGGGCTGGCCGAGTTTGATCTGGTGCTCAGTTATGTGGGCGGGCGGGCACTGAAGGAATTAGAGGAACTATTTGGCGCCCGGCGGGCCGCACCACTTTACGGCAGCGTCGATCCCGGTGTCCATAAACCGGTAGCCCCCTCCAGTCACTACCATTCCGATCTTTCTTACCTGGGTACGTATGCGGCGGATCGGCAGAATGCGCTGCAGGCCCTTTTTCTGGATCCCGCTCGGCAGTTGCCGCAGCGGAAATTCATGCTAGGTGGGGCACAATACCCGGACGATTTTCCGTGGAATGAAAATGTCTGGTTCGTGGAGCACGTTCCACCGCCTGAACATCCAGCATTCTATAGCTCATCGAAAGCCACGCTGAATGTGACTCGCAGCGCGATGGCCGGTTTTGGATATTGTCCATCCGGCCGCCTGTTCGAAGCCGCTGCTTGCGAAACTCCAGTGGTTAGCGATACATGGGAGGGAATGGAGCAATTCTTTGAGCCGGGGCGCGAGATCCTTGTGGCGTCCTCCGCGAGGGACGTAGTCAACGCAATCGAGCTTGGCGATCAAGAGCTCCGACAAATCGGAAGAGCCGCGCGAGAGCGCGTGTTCAGGGCGCACACGGCAGATCATCGCGCGGGCGAATTTTTAGAATTGGTGGAGACTGCCGCATGAGCTTACGTTGGGGAATCATTCCCGCTGCTGGTCGCGGCACTCGCATTCAGCCACTAGCATTCTCGAAAGAGCTACTCCCGCTGGGCACGCGTCAGGACGGTGCGACCGAGCGGCCCCGAGCAGTTACGGAGTATCTGCTGGAACGCATGTTAGCTGCGGGAATTAGTCGTGCGTGCTTCGTCATCTCGCCCGAGAAGACCGACATTGTGCGCTATTTCGGTGCGCGCATCGGCGACGCTCCAATTTGCTACGCGGTGCAGCAAAACCCTCATGGCTTGTGCGACGCACTGTTCAGCGCGTTACCGTTCGTCGCTCCGGAGGACGAAGTGTTGGTGGGCCTGCCTGACACCGTCTGGTTTCCGATCGAGGGATTTCAATTCTTGCCAGACGGACAATTTTCATTCTTGCTTTTTCCGGTATCGCGGCCCGAGCTGTTTGATTCAGTCGTGACGGACCACCACGGCGTGGTCGAAGAAATTCAAGTCAAGAGTCGAAAACCCGCGTCAGAATGGGTATGGGGCGCGTTCAAGCTTACCGGCAAACACTTCGGTCAGCTCCATCAATTGTGGATCGAACGCGGGAGTTCCGATGAATACTTGGGGACGCTGGTCAACGCGTATCTCGCCCAGGGCGGTCGAGCAATCGGCGTGAAGCGCGGCGATGTTTACGCGGATGTAGGAACATTGAACGGATATCGCGAGGCCTTGCGCGTTCTCTCCCATCAGGGCGCACAGCATGAGCTTGCAAGCTGACCGAGAAAAAAACTGGGACCGAATTTCGCGGCGGCTGCAGTCCAGTCCACCAGACTCGGAACTGCGGCTGCTGGTGTCAGCTGCTCATCCTGATGATGAGACCATTGGCGCGTCGATGCTTCTGTCGCGTTATCCCCAGTCGTCAGTAGCGTTTCTTACCGACGGTGCCCCCCGCGACACCCGCCTTTGGTCTGCGGGTGCAAACGGCTCTCGTGAAGAATACGCTGAAACCCGTCGGCAGGAAGCATTTCGTGCACTGGACTACGCGGGGGTTTCCGCGCACAAAGTCTTCTGGCTGGGAGGCGTGGACCAGGAGGCCGCGTTCGAGATGGTTCCTTTGGCAGAGCGACTCGCAAAATTAATACACCAGATCTGCCCGGCTATTGTGGTTACGCACGCATACGAGGGTGGCCATCCGGACCACGATGCTGCAGCAATGATTGCAAAAATTGCGATCTCGTGGGTGGATGAAAAGATACAGCCCGCATTGCTCGAAATGACTTCTTATCACGCGATTGATGGTCGATGCGTCACAGGCGAATTTATAGGCTCTGCATCGTCGCCCGAAATAGGCTTCGAATTGTCGCGCGACGACCGTGCGCGTAAGCGCAATATGATGGACGCCTACGCTTCCCAGCGCTTAGTACTCGGAAACTTTCCGATCGATCGTGAGTTTCTGCGACTCGCACCCGAATACGACTTCGGGCAACCGCCGCACGCTGGAAAGCTTTGGTACGAATGCATGGGTTGGCCCATGACAGGCGCTCGTTGGCGACAATTGGCTGCTGCGGCGATGCTGGGCCTTCAGGAGCAATCATGCCGCTGACCGTGCTCAGCGTGAGTTACTCCCTGGCCCATGTATCTCGCAGAACCGCCGGTGGTGCTGAGCAGGTGCTCGCAAGCCTCGATGAATCCCTGGTCCGCGCGGGCCACAGATCGCTGGTGCTGGCTCCGGATGGATCCCGATGTGACGGCCTCCTGATTCCGGCGCAGATTCCGAGAGGCATTCTGGACGATGACGCAAAAGGCGAGGCCCGAAGAATCTTTAAACACCTACTCGATCGCGCTCTCGATGACCATGCAGTCGATATTGTGCACATGCACGGACTCGATTTTTATGAGTACCTGCCCGACCGCGACCTTCCGATTGTGGTCTCTTTGCACTTGCCGTTGAATTGGTATGCGCCTGAAGCGTTGTACCGGCTGCCATCCAATTTAACTCTCGTATGCGTGTCAGAATCGCAAGCGCAAACTGCACCCCGTGAGGTGCGAATCGATGCCGTGATTCCGAATGGAGTCGATCTTTCGCGTTTTCGACCGAAAAAAAATAAATCAGAGTATGCGCTGGCGATGTCTCGCATCTGCGCCGAAAAGGGGTTGCACCTGGCTATCGATGCTGCAGAGCGCGCCGGCGTGAAGCTTCTGATTGCTGGATCAGTGTTCGACTATTCCGAGCATCGCGATTACTTCGATTCCATGATCCGACCCAGATTAAATGAGGACATTCGCTTCATCGGCTTGATAGGAGGCGAACGCAAAGCAAATCTACTGGCAGGGGCACGTTGCCTTCTGGTGCCAAGTCTTGCGCCTGAGACCAGTTCGCTGGTTGCAATGGAAGCGATGGCTTCGGGCACTCCGGTTGTGGCGTTTCCCAGCGGAGCTCTTGGCGAGATTGTTGAGGACCGGCGGACGGGATTTGTGGTCAACAACGCGGAGGAAATGGCGGATGCGATCCTTGACGCCGATTCCATTTCGCCGAACGCTTGCCGTCAAGAAGCGGCACAAAGGTTTTCGTCTTCACGAATGTTTGCTGATTATCTCGACCTATACCGTGCAACTACTTGTTCTGAAGTTACTGCCCAGTTCGAAGCGGTTTGAGAACATGAGTAGTGAGTCATCATTCGATACACGCATTCTGACCCAGCCGGCAGAGCTGCGCGCCATCGCGGGTGAGTGGGGTGACCTTTGCGGGCGATGTCCTGTCGCGACCCCTTTTCAACGTCCCGAATGGATTATTTCCTGGGCGGAAACATTCTCACCGGAACGCATACGAGTCGTCGAAGTGCGGTCGGAAACCACGCTAGTCGGTTTGGCACCGCTTCTGATTTACGGTCGCGGCGGCGAGCGGGTGCTCGCCTTTTTGGCTGGCGGTGTCTCGGACTACCTGGACTTCATAGTCAATCCTCAAGGCCAACGTGAAATCATACTTGCGATTTTCCAGGCGCTAGAAAAAGTCAGTGGATGGACAGTGATGGACCTGACCGACTTGTCTTCGGGTTCCATTGCTTATCGCACGATGCTGGCAGGGCTTGCGCGTCAACACGACCGATGTTCCGCTGTGCTCCTTCCCAGTACACGCGAAGAATTATTGCAGAATCTCTCACAGCGGCAGCGATCCAATTTGCGGCAGGCCCGCTCGCGAATCCAAAGAGCGGGTGGGATTTCAATTGAACTGGCAACTAGAGAAACTCTCCCGGAGTTTCTAGAAGAACTGTTTCAATTACATACCAATCGTTGGCTCCGGGACGGCCAGACCGGAGTTCTGGCCGATGAAGCCGTAAAAGCATTTCACCGCAAGGCCGCGCCGAGACTGCTGTCATATGGCACGCTCCGACTTTATCGTCTGCGATTACGAGAGCGGACGGTTGCAGTCCTCTATGCGTTATTCGAACGCGACACGGTCTTCTGTTATCTCCAAGGTTACGATCCAGAGTTCGGCAGTTTGAGTCCTGGAACTCACCTCATGTTCTCGGTGATGGAAGATGCAATACGTTCGGGGAAGAGAAAATTCGACATGCTTCGTGGTCAGGAAGCTTACAAACACCACTGGAGGGCGCAAATCGAAGCCACACACCGAATCCAGTTGTCTCGTGTAGAGGAAAGCGCCGCTGCGCCGCTCGATTTTGCCGCGGCGTAGGCCTTGTAGCTCCTACCCAGACTACCTACATGGAATCCCTGACACCCTTCTGCTCTGATTTCTACAGGATGCTACGCCAACGCCTAACAGATCAAAGGGATAGCGGCGATAGTCCTCGACCGCTACAGTTCAATAGTACGTGATCTGTGCTCATGTTCGCACGACTGCTACCAAAGATCGGAGCTGGTGTAGGTTTTCATTTTTGACACTAATTTCGCCCATGATGAAACTACAAACTGCAAATCGACAGGATTGGCAAGGGTTCTCACGCATTCTGGAATTTATGTCTTTCGTCGGCGAGGTCGATGGTTTTAGTACCGAAGAAACTCGCGAGATCATGGAGAGGTTATGTCAGCTTCCGCCATGCCCAGGCCAGACAATGAGCATGGAAGAAGTTGTTTTCTGGGCCGGAGTAGCTGTTGGCATGGAGCTCTCACAGCACGCCGAGGAAGGCGTAATCGATGCCGAGACCGCGGAAAAAGTCTTGGTCTTCTCTTCTATTTTTGAGCACTCAACGAAAAACGCAATTGTGGACTTCGCGCTGGGCGAAATTGAGACGCCGACGCAGCCCGCTTATCAGAAGACAGGAAGCCGATAAGGAGTCTCGAGACGGGGCAGCCTTGCCTCATCCCTTCTTGATTCAAGCGCCGTCCCCAGCGCGGCGACAGATTCGGGCACTGTCGCGGCGTCCGGGGACGGTTCCACCGCACCTAGTGGAAGCTTAGATGGCAACTCCCAGAGGGCAGGTTGGCGGGCTGAGCCTTTCGCAAAGTGAAGCCATCAAGCGGAGTCGAACCTGCAACCTCTGTATCCCTTAGACAACTTACTGCTTCTTACCGATTGGTTGCGGAGCGAGCCCTCGCCTAAACTCCCAAACGGGAGAGTATTTCAAGGAGGCAAAGATGCCGGACCAGGAGACTATCAGGCGCGCTCGTGAGGACGCGGCGGAAGGCAAATCGCCCAGCACGCAGGCGGGAGAATTCGTTCGCGAAGAGATTCATCATGTGCGGGAAGGAAAACACGGCGTACGCAATTCAAAGCAGGCAATTGCTATTGGATTGTCCAAGGCAAGAAAAGCGGGAGTGAAATTACCTCCGCCGAATGGTAGTGCCTCCGAGAAGAAAGAAAATCGCGCGCGCAAATCAAGACGTCGTCCGTCCGCCAATCGCTCTCGAGCCACCCGTCGAGCATTGAAGCGGGAAGGCCGCTCAGGCGCGTCGCACCGCGCGCTTTCCCGTCAAGGTCGTACTGCTGCCCGCCGTCGCACTGCGTCGGCCCGGACACAGGCGGCTCGGAAAGCAGCCCGCACCCCGACCTCGCGGAGTAGATCTTAACGAACTAGCTCCTCACGCAGCAGGGGGAGATAGCGCGTGAGCTCGGACGAACCGCCTCCGCCATCCGAACGGCGAGTCGCCTGACCCGACTCTCTCGCCTGTAATGCATAATCCTAACAAAACAAAGTATTTCAGCCACGTTTCCTACAGCAAATCGGTTTTCGAAGTACAGCGACGGCCTGATCGTCAACTGCATAAGCCAGCGATATGCTTTTTACGATGCAAGTCATTAAACGAGGCTAAGAGGAGGCAGCATGCTCTATTGGGCGCTGGTATTTTTGATTGTCGCGATCATCGCCGCGATCTTCGGATTCGGTGGCGTAGCCGTCGCTGCGGCCGGAATTGCGAAGCTCCTGTTCTTCATTTTCCTGGTGGTGTTCGTTATCACCTTGATCACAGGACTGACCCGTCGCGGACGCACCCCTGGTATCTAATCACTGGCGAGTGACACGTTGCTGAGTTTATGAAAACCGACTTTGGCTGGGGTTGATCCGATTAGGAGACCAGCCCGAGAGCCGGAAAGTTGTCTTACATGAATTCGGCAGACGCTTAAAAGCTTGTTTTGAGCCCAAGCTAAAATTCAAACTCATTGCTAAAAACTAGGCCCCGAGTTCTCGGGGCCTTTATTTGTTGGGGACAACGGGATTTTAATCTCGCGCTATTGCGGGGGCTGAGTAGTGGAGTTGTTATTGTTTCCGGTCCCCTGAGAAGAGTGGTCCATGTTTCCGGAATGGCTCTTTCCACCGCAGGTATCGGAGACCATCTTTACCTCTGTGACGTTGAACGCCTTGCCTGAAGCGCCGGTGTTCCCCGACGACGTGGCCGACATCCCGCTTTCAAACGTCCCCTTTACGGCAACTTCATGACCGACGTGAGCCGAAACATCCTGGCCGGTCAGCGCTACGGTCTTGCCCTTTTTTGTCTCCAGTACGTACTGTCCGCCTTCGGACTGTACGCAACCCTTCAACTTATGTTCGCCGTTGTTGTGATTCTGATTGGCCGTGCCCTGATCCGTCTGGGCGCCAGGTGCGTTGCTGTCAGGTTGATTCATCCCGCCCGGCTGCTGACCTGGCTGTGACATGCTGGGAGAAGAATTCTGAGTCCCTTGGCCTCCGGCAGGCGCCGTCTGCGCAACCGCTGAAGCCACGAAAAATGCGAACATAAGACAGACTGATAGCGATAGTGTTCTCATTTGCTGGTCTCCTGCTTTGGAATTGCGAACGATCGTTCGATTTCGGGGATTAAGCGACCGTCCTGCGTCCTTCATCAGACGCCCGACTTACAGGCGGAGGTTGCAGGGTGCGAGTGGGTTTCTTGAGCAGCATACGATGAATAGTGGTCGAGAGCTGGTTCCGAGATGCTGCCTTGTCGCAAAACGCATCGATTACGCGCCGTGCGCTTAACGGAACCAATGTACTACCCGAGAACAACACGACAGGCAGTCTCGGCTTAATGGACTTGATCGCCGTGGCCAGCGCCTCACCATTCATTCCCGGCATTTCATAGTCGGTGACCACCACATCAACAAGGTTGGTAGCCGCCAGCCTGACGCCTTCCTTGCCGCTCGCCGCAGTTAGAACTTTGAATCCCAACCCTTCGAACATCGCACGGTACAGCGCCAAGCCAGGTTCAAAGTCGTCAACCCAAAGCAGCGTAGGACGACCAGAACAAACTGGACGCTTTTTTGTTATGCCTGCCGAGCGAGAATGCCAAACCATCGGCTTAGACACATTCGCATTTGCACCGCGTGCTCTGGCAGACTGGGGCATGATCACAATCTAAGCGTGGTTTCCTGTGGAAAACAATTAAGTGAATGCTGTAGTCGTTCTCCAGCGAACACTGTATGCCCTTTGGGATAAATACCTTACGAGGGAAAGAAAAGGAAGAACGTTATTGCAAACGTATGTACCTCAAAGGAAAGAAGATCAATTTACGCGCGCATCGAATCGATTCCCGCCGCCGCGGTCGAGGTGGATAACCGCGGGCGGCGAGGCAATTCTGAAGCTTTCCTAGGTGCGGGAATTTCACAGCCTTCCCATTAGCAGAAGTACGAGCAGGATCAACAGAATTAATCCCAACCCGCCGCTCGGATAGTAGCCCCAGCCTGTGCTGTAAGGCCAAGTCGGCAGTGCTCCCAGCACTAACAAGATCACAATAATCAGGAGAATCAATCCCATAGTTCCTCTCGTGTCGGACAGATTTTCGGATCATCTGGGCAATACTCGTTTCCTGCCCAGGGTACAAGCTAGGGCATAACGCGAGCTGTGGGTAATCGGGTCAACTCTGTAACAGCTTACAAATCATTCTGTATCAAGAAGATGATTCGATTTTGGTCACCAGCGCCGGTCCGCGAGATAGCCGATTCCGACGCGCATGTGGTGCAGCCATTTGTCTGGAAGGCTTGCAGCTATCGTGAACCCGACAGCGGCGTGAATGATTCCCAGCGGGAACAAATTCCGCCAGCGTCGAAAAAGTTCGCAGAATAATAACCCACCTGAAAAAGAAAGCAGTGTCAGCACCGGATTTGGTATATGAGCCGCGGCATATAACGATGCCGTCCAGGCCGCGGCGCGACGGCCGCCCACGAGCGATTCAAGACGAACGAAAAATATGGACTGCAGTATGAACTGTTGCACCAATGCCCAGATCGCATATTGCCATGATCTGGCCCACGGAATAGGGTAGCTGGGGCCAATGAAACGCAACGCATATCCCGCACTCCAGGTTGATCCGCACAACACGGCTCCGACCAGCAGGATTTTCCCAGCGCCCGCAAGCGGCTGAGCCAGTCCCATTTCACGCGATGTCGATCGGCCTACGAAGGCAATCACGAGCACGCAGGCCTGCTGCGCTCAGGCTGAAAAATTCGTTCAATTGCCCCTGCGGCGTCCAGACCGCGGCGAGTATGAAGATGAATACCACCGCGATCTCGATCAGATCACGGCTTGGAGATCGTGCTTCGGCCGCGTATTTCGGCTCCGGCGAGGCCTTCTCGGGGCCGACAATAATTTCTGACTTGTCCGGCATGAGGGAATCTATATAAGGCTGAGATGCGGTCTGTACACGCCGATGCAGCAGGAGCTAGCATGCGCGAAAATGGGCCTCGGGTAGTAGTGGTGGGCGCCGGGTTTGGCGGGCTGGAGGCGGCCCGCAATTTGGCAAAGTTGCCGGTGCAAATCACACTCATTGATCGCAAGAATCACCACACGTTTCAGCCGCTCCTATATCAGGTTGCCACCGCCGGAATTTCACCGGCAGAAATTGCTGCGCCTATTCGCTGGATACTTCGGGGCCGGAAAAATGTGGAAGTGATTATGGATGAAGCCGTGGGCTTCGATCTCAGTCGAAGAGTTGTGCAGCTCCCGGATCTCGAGATTCCGTACGACTATCTTGTCGTGGCCGCGGGCGCCCAACACTCATATTTCGGCCACGATGAATGGGAGCCGCTTGCGCCGGGCCTGAAGACGGTCGAGGACGCGCTGGAAATCCGGCGCCGGGTGTTGCTCGCATTCGAATTGGCTGAGAAGCAGGCGGTCTCGGGAGGTTCTCAGCCGATGCTAACCTTTGCAATCGTAGGGGGCGGACCGACCGGCGTGGAGCTTGCCGGTACTCTGGCTGAAATCGCGCATCGGGTATTGCAAGACGAGTTCCGATCAATTGACCCCAAGCGCACTCGAATCCTGCTGCTTGAGGGCGGACCTCGCATCTTGCCGACGTATGCTCCGGATCTTTCTCAGAGTGCGGTGCGCCAGCTGGGGCACCTCGGCGTCGAGGTGCGAGCTCCCGCGATGGTCACGAAAATTGAACCCGGGGCGGTTTGGGTGGGAGCAGAGCGGATTCCGGCGGCGGTCATTCTGTGGGCTGCTGGCGTTGCTGCGTCGTCTCTCGGCAAGAAACTCGGCGCTCCCACCGATCGGGCGGGACGGGTCATGGTGAATGCTGACCTTAGCATTCCCAGCCATCCTGAAGTTTTCGTTATCGGCGATCTTGCGACATTAAAAGACGCGCGCGGAAATCCGCTGCCCGGGGTTGCGCCCGTTGCCATGCAGGAGGGCCGCTACGTGGCGAAAACCATTGCCGGAGATCTGCGGAAGTCTCCCCGGCAAAACTTTCGCTACGTTGATAAAGGCAGCCTGGCCACCATCGGGCGTAACGCCGCCGTTGCCGAGTTCAGAAAGCTGCATATCTCCGGACACTTTGCCTGGCTCGCCTGGCTTTTCGTCCATATTTTCTTCCTGATTGGATTTCGCAATCGTCTCATTGTTCTGATCCAGTGGGCCTGGTCGTATTTCACCTACGAGCGTGGCGCCAGGTTAATTACCGGCGACACTAACCTTCCGGGATGGCCGAATACCGAGGCGGGGAAGGAAACATCCATCGCGGCGGGAAGAATTGCGAGACAATAGAGAGAACAGCTCTGCTGGAGTGTGAACATGGCTCGCCGAATTCCCTTGGCTGTATTGCTCTCGATCTTCCTGCTTTCCGCTTTCGCCAAAGCCGACGTTCTTAAGCTGGAAATTAACGACACTATCCAAGCCGCTACCGAGGAGCGTATCGAGCGCGCCCTCAACCAGGCGGCGGCCGAGAAAGATGATGCTGTTCTGATCGAGCTCAGCACCCCCGGCGGGGTAATGGACGCGATGCGCGAAATCATGGGCAAAATTATTGCGTCGCCCGTCCCGGTGATAATTTATGTGACCCCAAGCGGAAGTCGCGCTGCGTCCGCAGGGTTTTTTATTTTGGAAAGCGCGGATGTCGCCGCCATGGCGCCCGGGACTAACACCGGGGCGGCACATCCCGTGGGCCCTTTCGGCGGAGACATTAAGGGCACAATGAAGGAGAAGATAGAAAACGACGCGACTGCGCTGATGCGGTCGGTCGTTGCCAAGCGCGGCCGCAATGTGCAGGTGGCCGAAAGCGCAGTTCTGCAGTCGAAGTCATTTACCGACGGCGAAGCCCTGTCGCAGAAACTGATCGATTATGTCGCGCCCAACGAACAAGATTTATTTCGCCAGATCGCGTCAAAGCCGGTAAAGCGGTTTGACGGCAAGACCATAACCCTCAACCTCACCGGCGAGCATGAGCGTGTCGCTGACGAAACTCTGAAAGAGCACATCCTTGCGTTCCTGATGGATCCCGATATCGCGTTTATTCTTTTGGCGATTGGTGCTCTTGGGCTCTATACCGAGTTCAACCATCCCGGCGCCGTATGGCCGGGGACCGTCGGGATAGTCTTTATTCTGCTCGCCATCTTTGCGCTGCATCTCTTGCCAATTCGTTTTGCAGCAGTGGTGCTGATCTTTGCCTCATTCGTGTTGTTCGCTCTTGAGGCGAAGTTTGCCACGCACGGGGTGTTGGCGATTGGCGGGATCACGATGTTGGTTATCGGCGCGCTCCTGCTGGTCGACGCGCCTATTCCTGAAATGCGGGTGAAATTGGCAACCGCGCTGGCGGTAAGCATTCCGCTGGGGGTGATTACAGTTTTCTTGATGACTGTGGCGCTTCGCGCGCGCCGCAACAAGATAACGACCGGTATTGAAGGACTGATCGGCGAGGTGGCGATCGTGCAAACCCCGCTTGCCCCGGGAGGTAAAGTCTTCGTCCACGGCGAGATTTGGGATGCCATCGCCACCACCAACGTGCCCGCCGGCGAAAAGGTGGTCGTGAATGAGGTGGATGGCCTACAGCTCAAGGTTGAGCAGGTGCACCCGCAGAAGACGACCCTGGTGTAACTTGCGTTCATGCTTTAAGTGGAGATCGGTATCTTTCCGATAAACTCCGGTAACTCGCGCTCACCCACAGCCGGTGCAGTACAATCAGCTCACACCTGCATTTAGGCGGGAGGTTCAGATGGACTTAGGCATCGGCACGCTTGGAATCGTTATTATCGTCGTTCTCCTGTACGCCCTTAGCTCCATCAAAATTCTTGCCGAATACGAACGCGGCGTCATTTTTCGTCTGGGCAGGCTGCGGCACGAAGCTAAAGGGCCGGGCGTAATCCTGGTGTTTGCACCGGTCGACCGCATGGTGCGCATCTCCCTGCGGCAAGAGGCGCTGGAAGTTCCCCCGCAGGACATCATCACCCGCGACAACGTCACGTTGAAGGTGAACGCGGTAATTTTCCTTCGCGTGATCGAACCCACGCGCGCCGTGGTTGAGGTTTCCAATTACGTTTATCAGACTTCGCAGTTCGCGCAGACCACTCTTCGTTCGGTGTTGGGTGAAGTTGAACTCGACGAACTGCTGGCCCACCGCGAAAAAATCAACCTGCGATTGCAAAGCATTCTTGACCAGCACACAGCTCCCTGGGGAGTGAAAGTGGCGAACGTTGAGGTCAAGCAGGTTGACATGCCCGAATCGATGCTGCGCGCGATGGCCAAGCAGGCGGAAGCGGAACGCGAGAAGCGTTCAAAGATTATTCATGCCGAGGGCGAATTCTCGGCCGCGCAACGTCTAGTGGACGCCGCGAACTTACTGGCGACCGAGCCGGTCAGCATTCAACTGCGTTACCTGCAAACTCTGACCGAGATCGGTGTCGAGAAAAACACAACTGTAGTCTTCCCGGTTCCGGTGGACTTTTTTTCGGGTATGCAAAAAATATTAGGAAAGGACCTTGCCCCACCGAAATAGTTTTCTTCGCGAGGACTCTATGACTCCAGTAATGGCAGCGCCGGCACGGGATCCACGTATGCAAGATTCAGAAGATACCGAAATAACCCTTGGGACGGGCAAGATGTTGGCCCTGTTTTTCGGGCTGGTGATCTTGTGCGCCGCATTCTTTGGCATGGGATATTCAATGGGCCGAAGCGCGATTAAATCCAACGCCGAACTGCTTCCGTCACCCAGCACTTCAAAGCCGGCCCGCCTGTCGCCATCGGCGACACCAATGCCAAGCGCGCCTAACACTCAATCTCAGGCCGACACCAAACCCGCCGAAAATCAGCAGCAGCCCGCGCCCGATTCGAGCGCCACAGCTAACTCCACCCCGCCATCGACCTCCGACCAGGCTACACCGCTTACGCCGCCGCAACCCGTTGCCAGCTACTTCGTTCAGGTTGCAGCCGTAAGCAAGCAGGAGGATGCGCAGGCGCTTGTTGAATCACTCAAAGGTCGGCAATACCAGGCTTTCATTGCGGACGCAACTCCTGACAAGCTGTTCCACGTTCAGGTCGGTCCGTTCTCCGACGTCAAAGAGGCTGAGAGCATGCGCTCCCGGCTGGTGAACGACGGGTACAATCCGATTCTGAAGAAATAACTGGGCAGGGAACTCGGCAGAAATGCGTCTGTCACGCGGTGGTGAGCCGGTTCTTCCAGTGCGAGCGTACGAACCAGATAATACCCGCCGCCAGTAGCACAACAATCACCACGTCAAATTTGTGAAGATACGTGCCTAGCTGCCGCCAGTTCTCACCCATCTTCATTCCGAACCAGGCCAGAAAGAAACACCACGGCCAGGATCCTAGAAACGTGTAAAGGTGAAAGCGGAGGCGGGGCATGCGCGCGATTCCTGCCGGCAGGGCGATAAAGGTCCTTACCACCGGCAGCATGCGAGCTACGAAGACTGCTAGATATCCCCAGCGCGCAAAGAATCGGTCAGCCCAATCCAGCTCTCGGCGGCCCATAAGTACCCATCTGCCATAACGCTCAACCAGCCGCCGGCCCCCATGGTAGCCAATCTCGTACGCGACCAGCGATCCAAGGTTGCAGCCGATTGCTCCGGCAGTAGCGACTAATACCAACTTCATGGATCCTGTGAATACCAGGTACCCGGCGAAAGGCATGATGAGTTCAGACGGCAAAGGAATGCACGCCGACTCGATTGCCATCAGGATGACAATGCCGCCGTAACCAGTGGCGGCGATCAGCGATTTTATAAAGATGAACAATGCAGTGAGGATTTTTTCAGTCATCGTTAGTGGAAGGACATAAAGCGGTAATCTGCAAAACTTTTTGCAGCCTTACAGAGTATAGCTTTTAGCCCTTTGTGCCGGTTGAGCGCTCGTGGTAGAAGTGCATCAAGTCCAGCAGAATGGGCTGGGCGCCAAGCTGGCGCAATAAAGTCGTAACCTGCCCGCGATGATAGGTTCCGTGATTCACCACATGCAGCATCGATTGCCACAGCGGATTTGAGTACACGCCAAATTTAAGCGTCTTGTATTCCAGTATCCGATCGAGGTCTGATTGGCTGAGTTCGCCCACGAATGCGATCAGACGCTCTTCGTGAACCAACCAAGTCTCACGTAGAGTTGGCGCGTCTGGGAATTGGCTGACATTCGGCAGGGCCGATGGCGACCGTCCCTGAAAGCGCTCGAGCCAGATCCACTCTGCGCCATAGATGTGAGCAAGCGTGTCTCGGACAGAAGAGAAGCTCGAACCCATTGGTTTCGTGAATTGCTCGACGGTCAGCTTCTCCGCAGCGGCAAGTGACCGCCGGTTAGCCCACGCGTTGTAGTCGTATAAGGGGCGCATTTGATCGGGGGACATGATCTGCCTCACTGCGAAAGCGACTTCCTCAAAAAGTGAAACTTAGAACGAACCGTCCTGGGTGAATGTGAAACCGGGCAACGAAGCGCCTGCAGCGGTCTTGGCAACTTTGACCCGCACTGTGGGCGCGTCCGGGGCATTCACCTCAGCCGGACGTAGAACCGCATATTGCGTGAATACTTCGTTGTAGAGCTTGGTCACCAGATAATCCTGGCCATTTTCGTCTTTGCGCCAAACCTGCCCGAGCTGAATGGATTTGACTGCCATGCTGAATTCTCCAGGAATTCCAAATCGAAGTGATGTGTGGGTAAATCCAGAGTAAAGGCAGCACTGGAGGGCGTCAATGCTCGGTAGTCGCGAATAGAAGTGAACCTTTGGGCGAGGGCAAAATTTGCTTCGATTATTGTTAAGATTGCATTCTGCCGAGGAGGAGAAATGCCGCGAGGAGTCATGCCGCGCAGACCAGCGAAAACCGGACGACACGAAGGAGCAAGGCTGAACACGCGCAAGATCGCGGTGCCGGTTGGGTTGGGCAAACCTCATGAGCCGGGCGCTACGACGAACAAGAGTTTTACCAAGCTTAAAATTGCAAAGCCTGTTGCGAAATTGCAAAAAGGCGTTCCAGTCGCTCCTCCGAAGAGCTACAATCCCACCTCCCCGCAGCGTGTTTCCGAGATTCTGAAGCGCTTGGATCAACTCTATCCCGACGTCACTTGCGCGCTCACTCACAGAGACGCTTGGGAACTCTTAGTGGCGACGATTCTCTCGGCGCAATCGACCGATGTGCGCGTGAACATGGTTACGCCGGAGCTCTTCAAAAAATATCCCACGGTTCAGGACTTCGCCAAATTGGAGCCGCAACAACTTGAAGCAGACATCCGGTCAACCGGTTTCTTTCGCAACAAGTCAAAATCTGTAGTCGGAGCCGCGCGCAGAGTTGTCAATGAGTATGGCGGCAAGGTCCCCGACAACATGGACGACCTGCTCACTCTGCCCGGAGTTGCGCGGAAAACGGCCAACGTTGTCCTTGGCACCTGGTTCGGCAAAGCTGAGGGGGTGGTCGTCGACACTCATGTTCACCGAATTTCGCGACGCCTGGAACTGACGAAGAACGACGATCCGAAGAAGATCGAGCAAGATCTCATGCAGGTGATACCCCGCGACAAGTGGATACTGTTCGCGCATCAAGTGATCTGGCATGGACGCAGGCTGTGCTTCGCGCGTTCTCCAAAGTGCGCCGACTGCCTGCTGGAGAACATTTGCCACGCGGAAGACAAAACGTGGAGCACAGTGGAGAAGCACAAAGGAGCGAAAGCATAACTCCGCCCGAAAGTTACGTCGGCACTTTCAAAATCATGTATCCACCCAGCAGCGCGAAAATAATGTCTGGCGACCACGCAGCGAGCGTCGGCGGAAGCTGGCTGATGTTTCCCATGGCTTCAAAAAGTCCTGATACTACTGTGTAAACGACGGCAATCCCAATCGCTGTTGCCACGCCCGCCATGGTCCCGCGTTTTCCCGCCGAGAGCGCGAACGGAATTGCGAGCACGCCCATCACAAACGTGATTACAGGAAACGCAATTTTCTTCTGCAGCTGCACTTTCAACTTCACCACTTCAAAGCCGCTCTGCTGCAATTCGTGAATGTAGCGGCTGAGCTGCTCGTAATTCATCTCCAGTGATTGTTTGACTTCTTTCTTGAAATACGCCGGCGGCTCCGAGACCGCAGCGAACGTGGAAACATCATAAGGATGGTAGTCCTGTATCGCAGAGCCACGGAACGACCGCTCCCAGCCCTGTTCGCACACCCAGCGATTCAAATTGTCGGCCCAGCGCGCACGTCCGACATAAATTCGCCGTACCAGTTGGAAGGTTGTCGGATTGAATTGAAAAACCGACAAGTTGCCGAACTGGTTCTTGTCAGAATCGAAGAACTGATAGTAGTAGATTGTCGAATGCTGACCGAAAATCCACTTTCGGTAAGGGTTGAGGTAAGTCTGCGGAGGCCTGCCCTTGATCTGATTCAGCAGAGCGTCCTGACGCTTGTTGGCGTGCGGCAGATAGAACTGGTCCGCAATAAATAATCCTCCGGCGGTCAATGCGCCGGCCAGCAGTATTGGAACAACAATCCGATAAATGCTTACCCCGGTTGCCTTCAACGCGGTGAGTTCGTTGTAGCGCTGCATCAGGCCCAGCGTGATAAGGACTGTGAGCAGCACGCCATATTGCGCGATGTTGTAAAGAAAATATGGGGTGACGTTGAGCAGGTACTCGCCCACTGTCCATGGCGAAATCTGATTACGAAGAATATCGCCGAGCAGCTCGAAGACGGTAAAGATCAGAGATAACCCAACCAGGGCTCCTACAATCATCGCGAAATTAAACAGAAAATCGCGCAGAAGGTAATCGTCGATCAGCATGGGGAAGCTTGCACTGAACACGCGTTTGCGGGTGGCTGCGCGTTCGAAGGCGTTCTCAGACGCCTTAGTCGGGAGGAGCAGAGTCCCCCCACCGAAGCTGGTCTTTAGCGAAGTCCAACTTCCTTTCAGCAGTGCAATCTCAAATGGCCTCCGTTCAGAGCGCCACAAAAGAAATGCGCCGCCGAAAAGAAACGCGACATCTGCGAGCCACACGCCCACACCTGGCGACACCTTGCCTTGCCTCGCCAGTGAAACCCCAAACAAAGACAAAAAGTAGTATGCGAAGACCAGCACAATCGTGAGCACGAAGCCAGCCGATTTGCCACCTTTTTTCGCCGAGAGACCGAGCGGAAAGCCCACTAACGCGAGCACAATGCACGCCGTGGGCAACGCAAATCGCCTATAAAACTCGATCCAATACCAACGAGCGATCAGCGGAGTCTTGGCAGCTCGTGCCAATCTGGCGAGTTCAAGCGTCGGTACCTCTGAAATCGACGCCGGAGGCTGGTCTTTGGCCGCAGCTGACTCTGGCAGCGAAATAGGCAAATCAGTCGCCTTAAATGTGGAGATTTGATATTTGTCAGGCAGGGCCGGATCAGTTTCGTGCGAAGAGCCGTTGATCAAATGCAAATGCAGCGTGTTCTTTCCTTCGCTGACCAGGATTCCTTCCTCCGCCAGGGTGACCTTCGGGGCCGATGGATCGGTCGTGTCCGCCAGGAAGACGCCTTTCCAGATCGCCGCCCCCTGCGCGCTCTTCACATCGTGAACATAGAGCACCATTTTTGGAAAGCCTTCGTAAAACACCCGAGGCTGTACTTCAAACGAAACCTGTGAACCCTTGAGCTTCTCCTGTAAATGGTTCAACGCTTGTTGCGATCGCGGTGCGAGGTAAAGACCATTGCCCAGCGCAAGCAGCCAGGCGGCGAGGAAGAAGATCGAAAGGATTCGCAGGAAGGTTCCGATTCCAATGCCGCTGGCCTTCATGGCGGTAATTTCGCTGTCGGCAGCCAGGCGGCTGAGGCCGATCAGGATGCCAATCAGCACGCCGGCAGGCAATGTAATCGTGAGCGCCTCAGGGATAATCAGCAGAAATAGTTCAATTGCGCTCGGCAGCGGTGCGCTGTTGCGCACGATCAGTTCAAGAATTTGGCCGAGTTCCTTCGTGTAAATCACGAAGGTAAAGATCGCCGTCCCGATGAGCGCGTGTGACGTGACTTCACCGAGAATGTAGCGAGTGAGAATGCGCATGTTGCTTTAATCGGAGTCTAGCACGCGAATGACAGGGATTTGAGCAAGCGCGCGTTACGCCGGTCAGTATCCGCTGTGTTTATCCACTAGCCCCAGCAGCGGTTTACCAGAGAAATAGCGTTGCAGATTTTCCGAAAACAACGCGTAATGGCGTTCCCACATTTTCTCGCTCAGGCCGGCCGTGTGCGGGGTGATCAGCAGGTCTTCCAAGTCCCACAGCGCAGAATCTAACGGCAGCGGTTCCTGATCGAAAACGTCCAGGGCCGCGCCGCCGATCTTGCGCTCGCGCAAAACTTCGATCAGTGCCGATTCATCAATGAGTGGGCCCCGGCCCACATTAATCAGGCAAGCGCCCGGTTTCATGAACGCCAATTGCTGGTGGCCAATCATTCCGGTGGTCTCCGGAGTAACCGGAGTAGATAAGACGACGTAGTCCGATTGCGCGAGTAAATCTAATAATTTCGATGAAGGCAGAACTTCGTCGACATGCGGGGGCTTCTCCTTCTCTGGATGTTCGCGTACAGCGATTACCCGCATTCCCAGCGACGATGCGCGTTTCGCTACATTGCGTCCGATGCTGCCCAGCCCAACTAGTCCCAGAGTCGCACCGGCGACTTCACGCGGCCGAGCCGCGCGAGATATGGCCTCTTGTGCCCACACATGTTGCTGCTGAAAACGGACTGCGGCAGGAATCTGCTTGGCCAAAGCAAATATCATTGCGATTACCTGCTCGGCCACCACTGGCCCGTGAACGTCGCGTGCATTTGTGATGATCACATCGCTATCCATTAGCTCTGGGAACATCAGCTCGTTCACAGCCGCGGACTGAGAGTGAATCCACCGCAGCTTCCGGGCCGCGAGGAATTGTTCCGGCCGCAGCGAGATTCCGAACATGATCTCCGCTTCGACGATTTCTTGCTCAACATTCTCATACGAGTTCAGCTGAACCACCTGGAGTGCTGGGAACTCGCTGCGAAGCTGTTCTGCAAACCATGCCGGCGCGATCCATAGGTCGAGGCGATGGTAGGTAACAATGAGCAGCTTGCGCATGGGCTGTCGGGTCATCGAACGGTTTGGAGGATCAAGAATTTTTCAAGCGCAGGTCCGACCCAGTCATGTCTTTCGGCTCGGGAACGTTGAGCATTCCTAGTATCGTAGGGGAAATGTCTCGCAGTGAGCCTCCGGGCTTTAACGTGAACTGCTTGGAATTTTCGGCCACTACGATGAATGGCACTGGATTGGTGGTGTGGGCGGTGTGAGGACCTCCCGTGGCCGAGTCGATCATCATTTCGGCATTGCCGTGGTCGGCGGTAATCAGCATGGCGCCACCCTTTGCGCGCACCGCGATTTCGATTCGCCCGAGGCAGGCGTCCACCGTTTCCACGGCTTTGATAGTCGGCTCGATTTTGCCGGAGTGTCCAACCATATCTGCGTTCGCGAAATTGACGATGATCACATCGAAGGTCCCATCTTCAACTGCTTTTACCACCGTGTCGGCGATTCCAGCGGCGCTCATCTCCGGCTTTAAATCGTAAGTGGCCACCTTCTGTGAGGGCACCACCGTACGTTCTTCTCCGGGAAACGCCTGTTCAACTCCGCCATTGAAGAAGTACGTGACGTGCGCGTATTTTTCCGTCTCGGCCACGCGCAGATTCCGCATGCTCATCTGCCCCATCACGTTCGCGAGGATATTGTTCAGCGACTCTGGCGGAATGACGACGGGCAAGCTGAATTTCTTGTCGTACTGCGTCATGCACACGTAATGCAGAGTTTTGGGCACGCGATCACGTGGAATAGTAGCGTCTAGGTCTTCAGCACCCGGCACGTCGCGGCCGGCCTGCTCATTTAGACCGCTGTTCCGTGTGAGAGCACGCGTGATCTGGCGGACACGATCAGCGCGGAAGTTGAAACAAATGCATGAGTCGTCGTCACGTATCGTAGTCAGCGGCTGACCGCCGCGGTCCGTGCAAACAAAAGGAATTATGAACTCATCGGTCACGCCTTTGTTGTACGACTCCTTCATGCCTTGGACGGCATCGGTCTGTTTCCCGCCTTCGGCTTCACCGAAGACCATCGCGCTGTACGCCTTGGCGATGCGTTCCCATCGGCGGTCACGGTCCATCGCATAGTAGCGCCCGCTTACACTGGCAATCTTGCCGGTGTTGTACTCGCGCATGACGTGCTGAAGTTGCTCGAGATAGCCCGCGCCATTGGTCGGCAACGTGTCACGGCCGTCCATGAACGCGTGCACAAAGACGCGCTCGACCTCGTTCTGTTTCGCCATGCGTAAGAGGGCGTTGAGATGCGTTTGATATGAATGGACGCCACCGTCCGAAACCAAGCCGAACAAGTGAAGCTGATGGCCATTGGCGCGCGCGTTCTTCATGGCGCCGAGCAATACCGGGTGACGGAACAAATCCCCGTTCTGAATCATGAGCTCGATGCGGGTCGAATCCATGTGGACCACCCGCCCTGCTCCGATATTCAGGTGACCGACCTCGCTATTTCCCATTTGGCCCTGAGGCAGTCCCACGGATGGGCCGCTGGTCTGAATCAGCGTGTTTGGATACTCGCGCAGCAGACGGTCGTATACCGGTTTGCGCGCAAGCGCAATCGCGTTAGCTTTGGTTTCGGCTCGATAGCCCCAGCCGTCAAGAATGATGAGGACGAGTGGTTTGGGACGGGTCAAGTTTCTAGCTCCTAGCTGTTAGCTTCTAGCTTTTAAGAACTGAATTTCTTAGCCACGGATTTACGCGGATTTTATCTCGGATACTTTTGCCGAAAGATATTAAGGCTGCTTCGCCTATATTCCGTCAAGCTGAGAATCACCAGATCACCTGCACTGGATATTTCTTGAACATTGGGTCAGCCGTGATGATCGGCCAGTCTTCCTCGATGCTTTGGGCAATCAACATGCGATCGAACGGGTCGCGGTGATGCGCGGCGAGGCGCTCAAGAGCGAGCAAATGGTCAATACTGATGGGGAGCATCGCGATTCTGTTTTCCGCCATTCTGCTGAGCAGGTATGGGCCAGCAGGCCGAGGGAACCTCAGCTTGCCGGACTGTACCTTGATAAGAATCTCCCAGACACTTGCAATGCTCAACGAAAGATCGGCGCTTCCCGAAAAAATGTCGCGGGCTTGGCGCGACATCTTCGCATCCCCAGCAAGCGCCCACAAGAATGCATGCGTGTCGAGGATGGCCTTCATTTCGGAAAAAGAGGTCCGTTATAGAACAGCTCTTCGATGTCAGGATCGGGATCATTGAAATCGTCCGGAACAGTGAAATCGCCTTTCGCGCTGCCAAAGACCCTCTTCTTTGGCGCTTTTTTCACTGGCACCAGCTTGGCGACCGGGGTTCCGGCCTTGGCGATCACCACTTCTTCCCCCATGGCGACGCGTTCGAGCAGGCGGGAGAAGTGAGTTTTGGCTTCGTGGATGTTGACTTCCATGAACTTAATACTAGACTAAGTCATGGACTAAGTCAATGGAGCCTAGTTCTTTTCGGTAGCGGGGCGCTTTTTCTCCTCATCCGCAAGCTTGGCGATTTGTGTGTTCAAGCGGTCGAGAATCGCCGGCAGGCGTTTGATCATGATGTCCTGGCCGGCTTGCATTCCCTCCGCCATCATCGCTGGCTGCTCTTTGAGAATTTTCTGCCCGGCTGAAGATTTGTAGAACGCAATCACGGCCTCGAGGTCTGTCTTGGTCAAGTGACGCTGATAAATCGGCACTATTGCATCTACCATCTCGTCGATTGGAAAATCGCGAAATGTCTCGTCTGCCAATGCGTCGACCTTTCCGAGTTGCTCTGGCGTCGCATCAGGAATGGAATGTTTGAAGCCAGCCTCCGCGCCTTTTTTCTGCCCCGCCTTCATTCCATCGATTAACTGGACCATTCGTTGTCTTATTTGCATTAAGTCCAGAAACTGTTGCACCTGCTCCCTGGTAGGAACTTGAGTTGATGCATTTTCTTGAGCCAATGCTGGGGTCAGGCAAAGCAAAATGAGCAGGACGCGTAACAGGATGTTTTTCACGGTCGGCCTCCTGCTCTGGATTATCCTTTAAAATTCAGAGCCTGCAAACCCAAAAATCTTCCCCCCGTACCCAACTCTTCCTCAATCCTCAACAACTGGTTGTACTTGGCTACGCGGTCCGTTCGCGAGGCCGAGCCGGTTTTGATTTGCCCGGCGCCGGTTGCGACTGCGAGATCGGCAATGAATGTATCTTCAGTTTCGCCGGAGCGGTGGGAGATGATCGAGGTGTATCCGTTGCGCCGCGCCAGATCAATCGCGTCGAGGGTTTCACTGACGGTGCCGATCTGGTTGACTTTAATCAAGATCGAGTTGGCAACCTGTTTGTCGATTCCTTTCTGCAGAAACTCGACGTTGGTAACGAAAAGATCGTCACCCACAAGCTGAATTTTGTCTCCCAATTCTTTGGTCAAATGCTGCCAGCCATCCCAGTCATTTTCGGCGAGGCCATCTTCGAGCGAGACAATGGGATAGTCATTCGCCCACTTCGCCCAGAAGCGCACCATGTCATCGGAACCCTTGGACGACTTGTCAGACTTTTTGAAAACGTACTTGCCATCCTGATAGAACTCGCTGGCCGCAGGATCGAGAGCGATCGCGATCTCTTCACCTGGCTTGTATCCGGCCTGCTGAATGGCCTCGAGGACGACTTCAATGGCTTCGACGTTTGATTTCACCGAAGGCGCGAAGCCACCTTCGTCGCCTACTGCGGTGTTGTATCCACGCTTCTTGAGCACACCTTTGAGCGTATGAAAAACTTCAACTCCCCAGCGCAATGCGTCCGAGAACGATTCCGCGCCGACGGGCATGACCATGAATTCCTGGAAGTCGACATTGTTATCAGCGTGCGCGCCCCCGTTCAGGATATTCATCATCGGAGTCGGCAACGTGTTTGCGCCAGCCCCGCCGAGATAGCGATACAGCGGCAACTTAAAGCTATTCGCCGCAGCTCGCGCCGCCGCCATCGAGACTGACAGAATCGCATTCGCGCCCAGCCGTCCTTTGTTTTCCGTGGCGTCCAGTTCGATCATCTTCTGGTCGAGCGCACGCTGGTCGGCGGCATCGAATCCCCCGAGCGCGTCGGCGATCTCGCCATTCACGTTCTCGACCGCCTTCAGCACACTCTTGCCCAGATAATTCTGCTTATCACCATCGCGAAGCTCCACCGCTTCGTGCTCTCCGGTAGAAGCGCCGCTGGGCACAATTGCTCGCCCTATCGACCCGTCATCGAGCCAGACCTCTGCCTCAACTGTAGGATTGCCGCGCGAATCGAGCACTTGTCGTCCGCGAATTTCTGCAATATTGCTCATCGATTTGTGCCGTTCCTTCTCAGAAGAATTTGAGTCATCATCTGCAACTATCCTGCCTGGGTTGGCCGAGGAAAGATTGGCCGAGGAAAAAGTTAGACGCCTCCCCGTCAGGTATCCCACACCTGTATAAGTTTTTGCCATGGTGGAATTGGAAACCTGCGATTATAAATGATGCTGCCGTTTGGTTAATGATCAGGGAGCCATGAGCACAATGAAAAATCAGACAGAAACACTCAGCGTTGGCGGTCCCGCACCCCCGTTTACGCTGCCCACCGCAAATCGCGAAGGAAGCTTCTCGCTTCGTGATCTGATTTCTCGGGGCGCGCTCATCGTGGAGTTTCTGCGCGGCACCTGGTGACCGAATTGCCGCAAGCGCATGGCTCAGTTGGAGCCGCTCAAAGAACAAATCGAGCAACTTGGAGCCGGCCTGGTTTACATCGCGGCTGAGAAAAGAGATGGTGTTTGGAACCCGGCAAAGTATCTCAATGAGCATCCGGTTTCGTCCCCATTCTTGCTGGACGAAGATCGTGCAGTGACGAAGGCATACGGTCTCTACCACGTATTTGGACACGATGCCTTCCGGATCGCGCATCCGGCGACGCTTATTGTGGATCGGAGCGGCACCGTTCGATATATCTACCGCGGAGAAAATCAGACGGATCGTGCAGCAGTTGAGGAAGTACTAGACTCTCTCCAGAAAATTTAGGACACGAGGCAGCAAGTTCCGCACGCCTAACGCGAAATTAGTGTAATAGCATCATCAGCTCTTCTTCGGGCAGGAGTTGCAGCTCCAGCCAGCCCTCGATAGGAAGCGCGTCAACCGGCAGATTGTTTTGCCAAACACTGAAGCGCAAACGAATTTTTGTGGCAGCCGGGCTGGATGAATCTGCCGCAAATTCAGGTGGCTCGGCGTAGAGTAGGGCGAGCGGAATCTTGAACTCGAAGTTTCGTGCCAGGGCGGCAGCAGCTCCGTCGCCGGATAGTTGATCGCCGTTGTCAGAAATCTTCCAGTTCGTAATTTTCGAGTTCACTACTTGCGCGTTCAGCCGCAGCGCTCGTCGCGGCCGGCTTGATCGGTCTGCCAGTGACTCGAGGTTAATCACAATCTCGAAATTGCCCGGCGGAACGGAACCCGCGAAATCCATCCGGCCATAGACACTTTGCCGATCTATTCCCGCATAGATCGAATCCAGCAGGAAGATTTTGCCGTGCATGGCGCCGGAGCGCCGGTCGGCGGTGTAGTGCGCGGCGCCCATCCACTCGAAGTAGCGGATCATCTCACCCGTGATTCGGGGATGAATGTAATTGGTCTGCGGCAAAAACGACGGCCTGGCCGTTCCGCCGATAATCGGCTGCGCCAGATGGTCTGGCGGAGTCGCCCCTAACGCCTGATATACGTTCGAGAGATGCTTGCGGTACAACTCGTCAAACTCGCGATCGTTGGTGGAATGGTGCTCTGGACCATACCACCAATTCCAGTCGCTGCCCTCGGCGATAAAAATTTCTTCCAGGGCCAGCTCACGCTGCTCCTCGGAGACGTGCTGCGAAGCCTGCGCGTAGAAGTTGCGCGCATGATAAAGGTAGTCCCACGACTTGTTGTCTTCGGGCGCGCCAATCCAGACATTGAAATTGGCATTGATCCACGAACCCGGAACTAGCGACTGCAGTGTGTTCGGGTCACGTTGACTTTCGATTGCTTCAGAGACGGTGACTGCTTCAATTGAAGGATCTTTTTGCAGTGCATCATAAAAACGCCGTAGAAATTCCCGGCCCGACTCTGGATAATATTCCCAGGCATTCTCGCCATCGAGAATGATTGCGACCACCGCGTCGCGCCCCGTATTTAAAACTGGTTGAGCGGATTCTTTAATGTTTTGCATTAAGTGCGCGGCGGCTTCCTTGGGCGGCATTCCCGAATACACAAATCCGATCAAGTCGGAGATCGCATGATCACGAAAAATCAGTTGCATGCGCGTTGGGCCATTCTCGTACTGATGCACCGAATAAAGTCTCTGGGCCGAAATGTCGGGTAGTCGTCCTTGGCCGTCTCGCATGAAGGACATTCCAGTGGTGCGCGAGAGAACACCTTCATCAGTGGCCATCCAACTCACACCCAGTTCGGCGGCAATTTTGATGACCTCTTCTGAGACGCTTCCCTCCGAAGGCCATACTCCGCGCGGACGCACACCAAAAACTTTTTCGTGCAGATTCAAGCCACGTTGCAGTTGCTCACGCGCGTCCTCCGGATGCTGAAAGCGATTTTGTGGAAGCAGCAGTCCCAGCACGGACGCGGCACCCGCATTCGTATCGCAGACCAGCGGCAAAATGGGATGGTAGAAAGGCGACGTCGAAATCTCGATTCGTCCTTGTTTTGCGGCGTCGGCATGCGCTGGCAGGACTCTTTGGATCAGCCCGCGCTGGCGATCGATTACAAACTTTTGGTCCTCTAGCGAAAACCCCCGGCCTTTGCGAACCAGCTCTGCGATCTCTGGTTCGGTAAGAACAAATTCATCGAACCAGGCAATTTGAGACAGCACCTGCAGGTCAGTGAAATCCTGTGCTTGAAAGTACGCTTCCGCGCGCTCCGGAGAGGACCCCGCGCTCTGGTAACGATTAAACAATTCGGCATATCGGGGATAGCGCCCAATGAGGTGCTCAGCATTGGCCTGAAACAGATATTGCAAGGCAAACCGCCGCTCGGTTGGCATGAGATCGGGCGCAGGGCGCGCCGCCAGGCGGAAAAACGGATCGTGAGCAGTTCCGGAGGCATAATCCTGAATTTGCGTGATGAGCGAGGGGACCAAATTGAAAGTTTGATGGACTCCGGGAAACTCCTCCAGCAGTTTCACCATCCCGTAGTAGTCTTTCAGGGCATGCAAGCGCACCCAGGGTAGGCGGTACTCACCCGTGACCAGATCCTTGTAATAGGGCTGATGCTGGTGCCAGAGAACAACGACGCGAAGGACAGGCATCGGCAGCGCGATTCCTAAGTAGAATGAATATGCAGTCTAGCATGTGACAACTTTCACCAGTCAGTCCAACCCATGACCACGAAAAACACGCTTGCCTCGCCCGTGCGTTACGACGTCAGCCTCTTTTCGCCTGACGATTTGTATCTCTTCAATGAGGGCCGAAACTATCGCGCTTACAACCAGCTTGGCGCGCACCTGGCTTCCTTCAACGACGAACCGGGGACCGTATTTAGCGTGTGGGCGCCGAATGCGCGCAAGGTCTCGGTGATGGGGAATTTCAACCAGTGGAATAACAATTCGCATCCCCTCGAATCGCGTGGCGCGTCCGGAATTTGGGAAGGATTTATTCCCGGTATCGGTAAAGGTTCGCTCTACAAATTTCACATCGTCTCACACAAGCATGATTTCGTTACGGACAAAGCCGACCCGTTCGGGGTCTACCATGAAGAGCCGCCGCGTACGGCCTCAGTCGTTTGGGACTTGAACTATCAATGGTCCGATCGCGAATGGATGAACTCACGCGCTGGCCGGCAGACGTTGCAATCGCCAATTTCGATTTACGAACTTCATCTCGGTTCATGGATGCGTAAGCCCGAGGAGGGCGATCGATCGCTGACTTATCGCGAGCTTGCGCCGAAATTAGCCGATTACATAACCCGAATGAATTTCACGCATGTCGAACTGCTCCCCATCATGGAGCATCCGTTTTATGCCTCATGGGGATACCAGACGACGGGATATTTCGCCCCCACCTCACGCTATGGCTCGCCGCAGGATTTCATGTTCTTCGTGGATTACTTGCACCAACGGGGCATTGGCGTGATCCTCGATTGGGTGCCGTCGCATTTTCCTTCCGACGCGCACGGGCTTGCGTACTTTGACGGCACGCACTTGTTCGAGCATGCTGACTGGCGCAGCGGATTTCATCCCGACTGGAACACCTACATCTACAACTACGGACGCAACGAGGTCCGCAGCTTCCTGATGTCCAGCGCGATGTTCTGGCTGGACAAGTATCACGTTGACGGCATACGGGTGGATGCGGTTGCGTCAATGCTCTACCTCGACTACTCGCGCCGGGAAGGCGAATGGATTCCTAATAAATTCGGCGGGAGAGAAAACCTGGACGCGATCGAATTCCTGCGGCAGATGAATTTGGAAGCGTACAAGGAATATCCGGGAATTCAGACTTACGCGGAGGAATCAACCGCCTGGCCAATGGTTTCGCGGCCGGTTTATCTGGGCGGGCTCGGCTTTGGAATGAAGTGGGACATGGGCTGGATGCACGACACGCTGGCGTATTTCTCGCATGATCCTATTCATCGCGGTTTTCATCACAACATGCTGACCTTTCGCATGCTGTATGGGTTCACCGAAAATTTTGTGTTGCCGCTTTCACACGATGAGGTGGTCCATGGCAAGGGCTCGATCGTCGGCAAAATGCCCGGAGACGAATGGCAAAAGTTCGCCAACCTGCGACTGCTTTACGGATATATGTTTGCGCAACCCGGCAAGAAGCTGCTCTTCATGGGAGATGAATTTGGGCAAGTACGCGAGTGGGGCCACGATATGAGCCTGGAGTGGCACGTCCTGCAGTATCCGGTCCATTCCGGCGTGCAGAAGTGGGTTGAGCAACTGAACCGAACCTACCGCAACGAACCCGCGCTGCATGAGCTCGACAATGATCCTGCGGGATTCGAGTGGGTGGACGCTAACGATACCGCCGCCAGCGTGATCTCGTTGTTGCGAAAAGGGAAAAAGCCGGAAGAGACAATTTTGGCGGTCTGCAATTTCACTCCAGTGCCGCGGGACAATTACCGCATCGGAGTTCCTTACGACGGCTTCTGGCGGGAGATTCTCAACAGTGACGCAACGGAATACGCGGGCAGCGGCGTCGGCAATCTCGGCGGCAAACAAGCAGAGGAGAAGCCAACCCACGGGCGGCCGTATTCAATTTCACTAACCCTTCCGCCGTTGGGTGCTCTGTTTTTCAAGCGCGGATCATAAGCAGTAGGCTTTCCTTAGTAGTAGGTTTTCCTTCGTGAACCTTTGTGTCCTTCGTGGTTAGTGCCTTTTCAAAAACAGAAACCACAAAGGACACCCTTCGACTTCGCTCAGGGCAGGCTTCTGTGCGCGACGGAACGCCAACACCAGACCCCACAAAATTGTTACTCTAACTTCATGCCCACCACCGGAGAACGATTCGAGCGCGCGGTTTCCATCATGGCTAAGTTACGCGCTCCCGGCGGATGTCCATGGGACCGCGAGCAAACCTTCGACTCCATCAAGCCTTACACGCTGGAAGAAACGTACGAGGTGCTCGAAGCCATCGACAGCCGCGATTGGGATGAGCTGCGTGGCGAACTTGGCGACCTGCTGTTGCAGGTCCTCTTCTATTCGCAAATGGCAGGCGAAGACAACCGGTTCTCGATTGATGATGTTCTTGATCGCCTTTCCAACAAGCTGATCGACCGCCATCCGCACGTGTTTGGTGATGTGACTGCGGAAACTTCTGCCGAGGTTCTTCGTAATTGGGAAGCGCTGAAAGCCGAAGAAAAAGAAAAGAAGAAACGCCTGGAATCCGGTGGCGGCAAAGCTGCACAACCTCAGAATCCGGAATCAGTGCTGGCTGGAGTTTCGTCAGCGATGCCGGCGCTTCTGGAAGCGCACAAGCTAAGTTCGCGGGCAGCGCACGTGGGTTTCGACTGGCCGGAAATTGGCGGCTTGTTTGAGAAACTGGAAGAAGAAACGACAGAGCTGAAGGACGAACTGAAGCATCTTCCTGGGCCTATCCAGCCCACGGGCCGCGGCGTAGCAGGATCCGGCAGGCCGCAGGTTCCCGAAGAACTCCGCCATCGGCTTGAGGAAGAAGTGGGTGACTTGTTTTTTGTATTAGTGAACATTGCGCGCTATCTTTCTCTAGATCCTGAGTCCGCGTTGAAGAAAACCAACCGCAAATTCAAACGTCGCTTTCAGTGGATGGAGGAGCAGCTGAGCGCGTCCGGCCGTAAGCCGGATCAGGCGACCATGGACGAATTAGAGTCTTTGTGGCAGCGGGCCAAACAACTGGAGCAAACCGCTAGTCCAAGCCACTCATGAAAATCGAGGCCATCACTCTTCGCGAGCTTCGCATGCCGCTGAAGCATTTCTTCGAAACCAGCTTCGGGCGGACCGAAGAACGTCGCGTGCTTTTGATTACCGCGCACTGCGAGGGCGTCGAAGGCTGGGCCGAGTGCGTGGCCGGGGAAGGTCCGTTCTTCAGCGACGAATGGATTGAGACAGCGTGGGCGACGACTCGCGAATTTCTCGCGCCTTTGCTGATCGGCCAAAGCATTGCGCAGGCAAGAGACACTGCCGCGCTCATGTCACGCGTCCGCGGTCACAATATGGCCAAAGCCGCCATGGAGAATGCCCTGTGGGACGCCGAGGCCAAAGCCAAAGGCCAGCCCTTGTGGAAGCTGCTCGGCGGCACCCGCAGCGAAATCGATTGCGGAGTTTCCATTGGCATTCAGAACTCGCATGAGCAGTTGCTTGAGAAAATCGAGACCGAGCTGGCCGCGGGCTATCAACGAATCAAAGTTAAAGTGAAACCGGGATGGGACGTCGACGTACTTGCAAAAATCCGCAAGCGCTGGCCAAAAATCCTGCTGAGTTGCGATGCGAATTCGGCATACAGACCATCGGACCCAGATCATCTAAGAAAATTCGACGAATTCGGGCTGTTGATGATCGAGCAGCCGCTGTGGCATGACGACATCTTTTATCACGCAAAATTGCAGAGGGAACTGAAGACAGCGCTTTGCCTTGACGAATCGATTCATCACGCTCGCGATGCGGAGACTGCGATTGAGCTGGGCGCTTGCCGCATCATCAACATCAAGGTTGGCCGGGTTGGCGGTTTCAGCGAAGCCATTGCTGTTCACGATCTCTGCAAGCGCAACAAAATCCCTGTTTGGTGCGGCGGCATGCTCGAGACCGGCATTGGACGCGCGCACAACATCGCGCTCTCGACCTTGCAGAATTTCCAGCTTCCAGGTGACGTTTCCGCGTCTCAACGATATTGGGAGGAAGACATTGTCGATCCTGAAATCGAAGTCACACCGCATGGGACGATTCTGGTGGGAAAATCTGCCGGCACTGGGTATACACCGAAGAAAGACCTAATCGAGAAGCTTACGGTGAGAAAAGAGGTCGTTCGCAGTCGTGCTGCAACCGTCTAGCGATCGCAGCAAAGCGTGCCGCTCGCTGGGACCTTAGCTTGAACGCGGTTCTGATCTTGAGCACGGTCGCTTAATTTCCCGCTCTGCGGACCGCCCTCAACTGCTTTAACAGCAGAAGAGTTTTCTCCTGCTTCCTTCTTAAGAAGCTCCACGCCTTGTGCGAAAGTCAAACTGCTCGGAACCGGATGAAAATCGGAAAAGGTGTCGTTCGAGTGGATCGCCAGCTTTTTAAAGAACAGGACCTTGCCGGTAAATGACAGCTCCATGTGGGTCACTTCCCATTGGTGGTTGCCCACATCCGACTGCCGTACCACAAACCGCCCTCCGGGATCCAGATGGCCCAAAATTCCCCAGCCAAATGCAACTTCTTTCAGTAGCGTGCCGTTGATTTCTGCGATACGGTTCTGCGCCGTATCGATCAAGAGATCGCCACGCATTCCGGTCAACACTTGTTCCACATGGGAGGGAGGATTGTAATCTGGATTGGGGCGGAATTTCAGCCGGAGCAGTTCGTCTCCCCGGCCTCCTAGTCCCGCGCGGGACTGCTCCGTTCCATCAGGCTCGTATAAGAAGGCGTCTGGCAACGCCGCCAGAATTCGCTCTGTGTGTTCAGCGTCTTCCTTCTCCTGCTTTTTTTTCTTGCGCAGTTCCTGCGGGCTCTGAACATAAGCCGCCAGCCGGGCCTCCTCTTCGCGCCGCTGTTGTGGCGTTAGCGCGTGCCCATTTTGCATCACTAGCAGGCCCGCCGTGGCGTCGCTAGTTTCAACCATCAGCTTGATTTGGGAAAGCTGCGGTGTCTTCTTTTCATCTTTGAACATGAAATGCAACCCAGGACCTTGGCTGCACGATATCTCGTTGTGAACCGCCCGCCTGACGACCTCAGCCGGCGGAAGCTTGGCAGTGTCGTCCGCAGCGAGCGCGCGAGGCGCACAAGTCACGCAAAACAGCGCGGCTAGCAGGTATGGCGCGTATTGTGGGGCGGCGCGCATAGACTTCCCCAATCTGTTAGAGGAGAACCATAGCTCCAGTGTTGTCTGAACGCAAGTGCTATGTGGCCACGGTCTGAGCAAGTTATCGATTACCCAGAATCGAGATTAGTTATCACGCGTGCCGAGTTCGAATGATTTACAATCCTAGTTCGCCACTGAAGGGGGTCGTGATATGGCTGGTTCTGAGAATTTCGCTCACATTGGCAGGTCGGTCTTCATCCGTGGAGAGCTTTCGGGTAGCGAGGATATATACGTGGATGGCCAGGTGGAAGGCAATATCCAGTTGAGCGGAAACAGCTTAACGGTCGGTCCCAATGGCCGCATTCGCGCCAATATCACCGCAAAGAACGTGATGGTAAGCGGCTCGGTGGAAGGGAATATTGATGCCGGGGAGCGCACGGATATGCGAAAGAGCGCGGTGGTCAAGGGAGACGTTCGGACCCGCCGAATCGCGATTGAAGAGGGGGCTTACTTCACGGGCAAGTTGGAAATTTTGGGAGAGGCTAAGGTGCAATCCGCTCCGGGCGCCGTGGCTGCCGCTGCTTCGGCGACCGTTTCCCATTCGAAGCCCCTGGCGTCCGAGTCAGCTAAGTAATCTCGCCTGAGAGCGGTTGCCGGGTTATATTGAGCGACGGGGTTCGACATCCGGACATGGGTCTGAATTCCAGCCGTCTGCGCGACCTACTCTGCAATGATGAAATTTTTCCGCAATACACCAGCGGTGTCGCCGGAACCTAAACCGCAGGAGCGACTTTCTCGGCGATCAAGCGCCATGGCCGAGATTGCGCGAGTACTCAAATCAGAAGACACGCTATGCGTGCTCGATATTGGCGCTACTTCAGCCAGTAATATCCGCTTCTTTACAGAACGCGGCCACCGCATCTATAGCCAGGATTTGCTCGAGGCCTCAACTGATCCCGCCCTGGCTGTCAGCAATGATCAGGGCCTGCCGACGCTCGATAGCAAGAAATTTCTGGAAGAAAACCTGGCTTATCCTAATACCCATTTCGATCTTGTGTTCTGTTGGAACCTGGCCGATTACATGGATGAAAGCCTGGTGAAGCCGGTTATCGGACGATTGTGGTCAGTCATGAAACCCGGAGCAATGTTGGTAGCTTTTTTTCATACGCGTGAGGCCGGACCCGACGCGCCCTATTACCGCTACCACATTACTGGCAACGACATGCTGGAAATGCATGCCTTGAATGCAAAGGCGGGGGCAGGTAGGGGCCGGTCTACACATCACGGAAATTTTGCCTTGCAACGCGTATTCAATAACCGCCACATCGAAAATCTTTTTCGCGACTTTGCCTCGATCAAATTCTTCCTCTCACGGGACAACGTGCGCGAAGTCCTGGTTGTACGTTAGCGCGTCATTTTTACCATCTGTCTGCCAACGAAGGTGGTCCGCGAAATTAACGAAAACATCGGTTTGCGAACGACCTGAGGCCAGCGGAGCCATCCGCGAAGCATGGAAGACACTTTGAACACCCGGGCCAGTCGTTCCTCGTAGGCCTCGCCGTAAATAGCCGCCGCTTGCTGTAACGAACGGGCGCCCCGAAAAAAATATTGCAGGCATTCTGCCGCCAGCGCGCCGCTGCGTAACGCCAGCGAGATGCCGTCGCCGACAAAGGGATCGACGAAAGCTGCTGCGTCTCCCACCTGGAGCATCACGTTCTGCACCGGCTCAGGCTTGTGAAAAACCAGCGGTGACGTGGTGACGGGGTCGGTCACCGGAGTCCACCCCTGGCTTCGTTCGCGCAAAGCAGGATGCAAGGTTAGAACATCCGGCAGTGTGTTTGCGACGTTAGCGTGCACCATGGCGCATGCATTGATTCGCGCGCCGGATCCGTTGTTCGCAACTGCCACGGGCTGCACCCCGCAGTATCCACCCTCAAAAAAATACAAGTCCACGGAGCGCGCCGCAGCGAGTTCGTAATAGTGAGCCTTGATTCCGATCCATTTCTGTTTTGTGTTTAGGGCACGAACCCGTGGACTAGTAAACTCCGACCATCGACCGCTCGCATTTACCAACGCTTGCGCTTCGAAAACTTGATTGCCTGCGGCGATCCGAAATGGCCCGGATCCCTCGATGGATCTAACAGTGGTTTCTGCGCGAGATTCGACTCCCGCAGCACGGCACGTTTCCCAGAGCGCAGAATCCAGGTCAAATCGCGCAATGCTGGCTGCCGGAGGATCAATACCGGCCTCTAACATTGAACCATCAAGGAATATCCTGGTCTGAGAAATTCGCGGCGCGTCCGATAGCAGATATCCGAACTCTTTTGTCAGCAAGGTTCGCAACAATTCCAGCGACTCAGCCGAAACGAATTCGCCGCAGACTTTGTGTCGCGGAAAACGGGTACGCTCGAGTAAGAGCACGCGCGCGCCACTTCTGGCCGCGCCAATAGCCGCCGCGCAACCTCCCGGTCCGCCACCAATGATTGCCAGGTCAAATATCACGATGAGGTATCACCTATCAGGTCGTTTGGGTCCGCTTTCCACGCGATCACACCCATTCGGAATAAAAAATATCTTTGTGCTTCGACCTTCGCCGCTCCTGCTGTTCGGAAAAAATCGGTCATTTCGTCGATGGTATATGCCTGCTTCACGGACGCTGGCGCGTCGTTGCGGGTGATGCGGCTGCGATAAATCGGCACACCCGCGTAAGCCAACGCCAGATGCAACGGGTGCCGGAGCAGGTCATTGACTAAAACCGCGACGCGGCAGACTCGCAGAGATTCGTAGGCGAACTTCACCACGTTTTCTGGGGATAAATGATGAAGAAACAGCGAACTGGAAACCAGATCGAATGCTGAATCTTGAAATGGCACGTGCAGGGCGTCAGCCGCAACCTTCCGCGCAGCGCCATTTCTTGGAAGGTGAGTGGGCACGCGATCCAGCAATGTAATGTTTAGTTTTACTCCCTCGCTGCCCAGCTCGCGGCGCACCTGGATCGGCACGAATCCGGTTCCGGCAGCGACCTCCAGCAGCGAGAAATCCTTTCCGCCAGTTTTTCGCACTACCGTCTCGATCAGATCGCGCGTGGTCGATACGCCACCCAGACGCTGATTGAACGACCGCAAATCGCGCATTGCTCCCGCGACTTCTTCGACTGTGCCGGAATCGGTGTCCAGCAACTCGGGCGTGGGTCGCCTCTTCATCTCAAGAATCCTATCGGCTAGATGAGCTGATCTTTGTCATGGGACGATCAACAACTGAGGACGGTCACGAAACTTCCGCCAGCTCTTCCTCAAGCAACTGCTTGTTATAGAGGTCGCTGTAGTATCCGTTCCTACTGATCAGTTCTTCATGCGTGCCAAGCTCCACAATTCGGCCGCTGTGAAGTACGGCGATGCGGTCCGCATTTCGCACGGTTGAGACGCGGTGGGAAATGAAAATCGTGGTTCTGCCATGCATCACTTCTCGCAAGTGATTCAGGATCTTGTCTTCGGTTTGCGTATCCACGCTGGAGAGTGCGTCATCCAGCACCAGAATCCGTGGATTGCGAATCAGCGCGCGAGCAATCGCGGTGCGCTGTTTCTGCCCTCCGGACAATGTGATTCCGCGTTCGCCAACGATGGTTCTGTAGCGCTCGGGGAAATCGTCAATCTCGCTGGCAATGTTGGCTGCCTCCGCCGCCCAGCGCACGTTCTGGTCAGTTGCGTCGGGTGCTCCGAATGCGATGTTCTCGCGAATGGTTTCGCCGAACAGAAAGGTTTCCTGGGGAACGAAACCAATATTCCGCCGCAACATGGCCAGCGGATACTCGCGAAGCGGCTTGCCGTCGATTAGCACCGACCCCGCTTCAGCATCATAGATTCGCGGAATCAAGCTGACCAAAGTAGTCTTGCCGGAGCCGGTCGGCCCCACGATCGCCAGGCTACTTCCGGCAGGAATGCGCAGATTGATGTCGTGTAAAACCGGAGTTCCGTTGTACGAGAACTGCAAATTCCGGAGTTCAATTTCTCCGGCCAAATGCTCTTCTGGAGTTTGCAGGTTGATGCTCGGAGCATCCACGATCTCCGGCTGCTCTTTCATCAACTGCTCAATTCGTCCCAGTGACGCTGTGCCGCGCTGGAAAATATTGATCACCCAGCCCAACGCAATGACTGGCCAGGTAAGTTGCACCATGAATGTATTGAAGGCGGTGAATTGCCCGACGGTTATTCGGCCCAGCAGCACTTCACGTCCTCCGAGCCAAAGCACAAGCACGATGGCCAGGCCCAGCATGGTTTCAAGTGTTGGCCATAACATGCCCATGAGACGTACCAGCGTGAGGCTGCGTGCTATGTATTCGCGGTTAGCGGTTTCAAAGCTCGCAATCTCCGCTTCTTCCTGCGCGTAGGCTCGAATGATCCTTACTCCGGAGAAATTTTCCTGCGCGCGAGCCGAGATCTCCGAAAACATCGCCTGAATACGCTCGAACCGCTCGTGAATTCGCCGTCCGAAATACTGGATGACCACGCTCACCACCGGCAGCGGCAGAAACGCATAAAACGTGAGCCGGTGACTGATGTGCAGCATGAACCCCAAGGCAAATGCCGTAAATACGATAGTGTTGGCGGTGTACATGAAGCCCGGGCCCAGCAGCATCCGCACCGCGTTTAAATCATTCGTGGCCTTGGCCATGATGTCGCCGGTGCGAGTGCGTTGATAAAAGCTGTGGGAAAGACTCTCAAGATGCCGGAACAAATCATTGCGCAGATCAAATTCAATCTCCCGCGAAACTCCGATCAGGACCCAACGGATCAGAAACTGGAAGATTGCCTTGGTTCCGGAGATCAATAGGAGCAACAGAGCAAGCGTTCCTATTTTGTGCAGCGATACTCCCGCTTGTCGCATACCGTCGATCGCCCGGCCCACAATCGGCGGCACCAGCACCCATGCGGCGTTCATAAATAAAACGCAGATTCCTCCCCATATGTAACTGCGGCGATACTTCTTGAGGTAAGGAAGGAGAGGGCGAAGGCTTTTCGGGAACATGGGCTACTAAGTACGATTTTAGCAGTCCGGAGATCAGCGTGGTCGTAGGGGCAGAACCGCCAAACGGCGCTGCTAGCGGTGCGGTCGCTCAGGCTGGTGGCCCTGTGAGGCAGAAGGAGCGGACCTCTCAGGGAAGCAGGAGGTGAAGGCGACTGCCAGTAGAAGCAGCCATAGTGCGAGAAATCCCCAGTTCGAATGGCTCAGGAATGAAATTACGCCGTCAAAACTCATTACTTGCTCCAGACACTCTCAATGAACGTCCGCGAAGGAGCTAGCCCGCAAGCATTATGCGCCAGAATCATGCCTGGGCGCAGCGAAACGGCAATTTTCCCGTTGCCTCTTTGTATTCCCTTATGACCAGTTCGACCCCGCGCAGCTGTTGCTCAGCGCTGAAACCACGAACGGCCATTTCTTGCTCGATGCGACCCAACCAATAGCCCACAGCCTCGTCAATTCCAGAGACGACTTCCTGCGCGATCATGCTGACCAAATCAGACTGAGTTGATGTGCTAGCCAATGTACTCTCCTCTCCTGGCGTCCGCAATCCACGTTTCGAGGTTCGAATGATTGCAAGGCGGAGCCCGCTTCCCGCGGGAATCCGCCCTCGATGCGGTTCGAATCGCGTTGCAGCCAAGCCAAATCTCAGGCTATTGCTGCTCCGACGGCGCCTGCTCCTTGTTCATGCGTTCCTGCATGCGTTGCTGGTGTTGGGCAATGATGTCCGCCACCTTGGCTTTTTGATCGGAGCTCAGCAGTTGGTAAATTTGAGACGCGATTTTTGCGTGCTCAACTTCGAGCAGCACGTGTGTTTGCGATTCTTGCGCAGCAATCGCTCCCGCCTTTGACTGATCAAAGCTTCCGCTAGTTACTAGCTGCATCATCTGCTGATGTGCAGCGTGTTCCTGCTGCATCAGTGGTTTCATGGTCGGTTTCTCGGCCTGGAAAATCTGCTTGACCTGTGCCTTCTGATCATCCGTGAGGTTCAACTGATGGAGCATTTGTTCAAATCCGCCCGTATCCCCACGATGATGATGCATTGGCCCCGCGGCCCCGCCCTGCGCGAGCGCTATGCCGGCGCAAAGTGTAAGCGCGGCAGCTATTGCGGTTAGTTTTAAGTTAATGGATTTCACGTCTTCCTCCTGGTGTTCCGAAACTCTGTTCAGAACTTTGTCCCCTACGTAGAATAGGAACACGGCCAGCACGCAATCGGTGGTAAAAAGTGAGTCAAGCAGAGTAAATGTTTGTAAACCAGTGCCTTGCGGGTTTTGACGAATCTTTACCGGGTACTTCGAATTGAGCTACTAAAATGAATGGTGTGGAGCGCATTCTAGTCATCGACGACGATGTGGAGCTTTGCTCGTTGGTCACTGAATATCTTCGTCCCGAAGGTTTCCAGGTGGAGGCGGTTCATGACGGCAAGACGGGACTTACGCGCGCTACATCTGGCGATCATCTCTTGATTGTGCTTGATGTAATGCTGCCCGGTCTGAATGGTTTCGATGTGCTGCGCCGCATCCGGGACGGATCTCGAATTCCTGTACTCCTCCTCACCGCGCGCGGTGAAGATGTCGATCGTATCGTGGGACTTGAAATCGGCGCCGACGATTATCTTCCCAAGCCCTTTAATCCACGCGAGCTGGTGGCGCGCATCCGGGCGATTCTGCGCCGCTCACGCAAGGGTAGGGAACAGGACGTCCCCGAAGTCATCCGTGTCGGCGATGTGGAGTTGGATCCCGCGACCCGATCGGTGCTTCATTGCGGAAAGCCGGTCGAATTCACTTCCGTAGAGTTCGCATTGTTGCAAGTGCTGCTGCGCGAGGCAGGGCGCGTGGTTACTCGCGAGGCGTTAGTCGATGAAGTGTTGGGACGCAAGTTTTCTCCATTCGATCGCAGTATCGACATGCACGTGAGTAAAGTGCGCAAGAAACTGGGCGACTCAGATACCGGAGATCACATCAAGACCGTGCGGGGAACCGGCTACATCTTTGCCCTGTCAAGGCCGAAGGCGAAAAACGCAACTCGATGAAAAGTCTTTTCCTCAAGATATTTCTTTCGTTTTGGCTGGTGGTCGCGCTGCTCGTGGTTGTGTCCATTCTTATCACGGTGGCCATGCGACCGACGCGGCAGATTTCGGCGGCCGAAGCGCAGCAGTCAAAAATACTTACTGAGGCGGTATCGGCATATCAGGCTGGAGGCGTCGATCGGCTACGCGAGTTTTTGCGGGGTGTTCGAGATACTCAGCATTTGCGGACCGTGCTATTTAGGGACGGTGAGAGTTTGCTCGGCCATTCGGTGCCGCCCTGGTTCGTCGAAGTCGCCAAGGGCCGGCGACATACCACGGATACTTTCCTGGGCCGCATAAACCCGCATTTCCAAATGTTGCGCGTCTCGATGACCGGATCCGATGGCCACAATTACATGCTGGTGACCGAACTTCCTCCCGGCCAGAGTGAGTTGTTTGGACCGAATGGCTTGCCGGGGTTCGGAATTCTGATTGCGGTACTGACTTCCGGTTTGGTCTGCTACTTTCTCGCGCAATTTCTTTCCTCGCCGGTTATTCGCCTGCGCCGGGCGACGCAGAAACTCGCGTCCGGAGACCTCTCGGCTCGCGTGGGCGGCAGCTCGTCCCAGAATGGCGATGAGATTTCTCAGTTGATGCGTGATTTCGACCTCATGGCTGAGCAGATTGAGAAACTGGTCAATGCGCAATCGCGTTTGCTCAAGGACATTTCGCACGAACTTCGGTCCCCGCTTGCCCGGCTCAGTGTCGCTCTTGAGCTGGCACGACAGCGTACCGGACCGGAAGGGCAAAGCATTCTGGATCGCATCAGCCTCGAATCGAACCGAATGAATGAGCTGATCGGTAGCCTCACCACGATTGCCCGCCTCGAAAGTGGCGATGGCAGTATTCGAAAGCAGCCAGTCCAATTGGAGGACCTGGTCCAGGAAGTCGCCCGCGACGCGGCCTTCGAGGCCCTGGCGCGAAACACTCAGGTCGAATGTGAAATTCTGGACGAGCTTCCAGTCAACGGCGATCGCTCGCTGTTGCGAAGCGCCATTGAGAATGTCGTCCGCAATGCGACACGTTACACGCGTGAGGGCACAGCGGTGCAAGTCCGCGCAGAAAAAAGAAATGCGGGCAATTTTGACGAAGCTTATATCCAGGTCAGCGATTCTGGCCCCGGAGTTTCTGAAACGGAACTAGACAAGATTTTCCGGCCTTTCTACCGCATTGACGACGCCCGCGAACGATCCACAGGTGGTGTGGGGCTAGGTCTGGCAATTACTGATCAGGCGATCAGGCTGCACGGCGGCTCGGTGACTGCATCCAACTTACCTGAGGGTGGGCTTCTGGTCGAGATGCATATTCCATTGCAGCAAGGCCATGGGCTGCGGGAACAGCGGGCTCCGGTTGCAGCCAACGGAAAAGCGTAGCTGCGGTTCCTGCGGGTTTGCTCTTTTCTCCCCATTCCTGATAAACAATTGAATACTCACGTTTCAAAGCTTCGAATGTTTCGAACCTCCTGGTTTGCCGGAAACGTGTAATCAGACGGCGGCAAACGGAATTATGACCTTTAACTTTGAAACATTGAAACCCTGACCCTTCGCGGGTTTGAAACCTTTCTTCCGAGGAACAAGCATGGGGATGAAGTCTCGTTGGGTGCTGGTAGCGCTGGCTGTAACGCCGATCTTTGTTTGGAATAGCTGTATCGGATCAAATAGCGTGCCCGCCAATACCAGCTTTATGTGGGTAGCCACGGAAGGCGATCAGAAGGTCCGTGCGTACACCATAAGCCAGACGAATGGCGCAATTAACCCAATCGGAACCGACGGAAGTCCAGCCGCTACCGGCACGCAACCGACCGCCATGATCATCACTCCGGACGGTAAGACGATGTTCATCGTAAATGCGGGAGGAACGCTTACCGCTTACACGATCAATTCCGACGGCACTCTGAAGGCCTCCGGCTCCGGAGCCAACGCTGGATCGTCACCGGTGGCATTGGTCGCCGATCCTACCGGCAAATTTCTCTTCGTCGCGAACCAGGGAACGTCCGCCGACGTCACCTCGGGAACGATATCGGTGTTTGCGATCAATGGCAGTGGACTGAAGCTTGTGGGCAGCCCGATTTCGACCGCGATTCAGGGTCAGGTAGGCGGCTCCGGGCCCAGTGCTGTGGCGGTTTCTCCGGTCGGAAGTTACCTCTACGTAGCCAACGAATTCAGCAATAACGTGCAGAGCTATTCTTACGACGCATCCGGAACTCTAGCATTGATCGGCACCTACACCGCTGGTACCAATCCTGCCGGGCTTGCTTTTTCGCGGTGCGCCGGAGTGGCGTCAAACACAACCACTGCGACGTGCACGGTCGCGGACGACAACAATCTCTTCGTCTCCAACTCAGGAACTAATGATCTCAGCATTTTTTCGGCCTGCATTCAGGTGTCAGCGTCCTGCGCTTCCCCGAACGGCACTTTGGCGGAGATTCCGTCTGGCTCGCCGGTACCTGCAGGAGTTGGTCCGGCCACATTGTTAGTCGATCGCACCTCGAATTATGTCTATGCGGTGGACCAAGGATCAAGCCAGATTTCCGCATATCAATATAGTCCGGCAACTGGCGTTCTTACGTCTCTTTCAACCGCTTCCGGCGGGCCTTCTGTTTTCTCGGGCGGGATCACCGAAAACATCGCGAACAATGCAACCACCTTCAACTGGGTTGTTCTGACCAACACTGGCGGCCCGAGTTTGTCTGTTTTTCAGGTCGCGGTGACGGGAAAGTTGATTGCTCTGAGTTCCGGTCAGTTTGCCGTGCAAGGGCAGCCCTCGGCAATTTTGCTGCGATAATATCTCGGTCCGAGCAGCCATGATTCACCTCCTGCGATTTGTTATCGTTTTAGTTATGAGCTCGCTGGCAGTTTCGCAGACCCTCACGCCACCGCAGGCGATCACCGATCCCAAACAGATCACCGCCAAGCCTGACGCCAATGTGGAACAGGGCGAGGAGGGGCTCTCGCTCGAGCGCTTGTATATGACCCGTCAGATCGGCGGCACCTCGTGGTCGCCCGATGGCAAGTCCATCGTCTTTGTTTCGAACATCACTGGAAGAAATAATTTGTGGCTTGTTCCGGCGGAAGGCGGCTGGCCCACGCAGCTCACGGTCAGCGATCAGCGTCAGTCGCATCCTGCGTGGTCGCCTAATGGCAAGTGGATCGCCTATCAATCTGACTACGATGGCGACGAGCAGTGGGACATCTTTCTGGTTTCGCCGCAGACCGGACAAGTAGTGAACGTGACCAAGACACGCGAAGTATCAGAAGAGAATCCGGTTTGGTCGCCCGATGGCCGCTATCTCGCGTACATAGTGAAACCGAAAAAGTCGTCGGTTTTCGAAATCGACGTGTTCGATACGCTCCTGCGTGACGTGAAGCACATTACTTCGAATACGCCGGCCGACAAGCTGAACACCAATCCCATCTGGTCGAAAGATGGAGAGTTCATTGCCTATACACAGGAAGCTGCGAAGGGAACAGATTCGAATATTTTTGTTGCGGACGTGAAGACGGTAAAAAGCGAACTAGTGACAGCGCACGCTGGAGAGAAGCTATATGCCGCAAATGATTTTTCCCCTGACGGTAAAAGGCTGTTGATCACCACCAACGCCGCGAACGAATATCAAAATGCCGCTCTTCTCGACATTCGCACAAAAAAGATCAAGTGGCTGACCGAGGAGAAATGGGAGATCCACGGCGGAAATTTTTCTCCTGATGGTAAGCTCGTCACTTTCCGCGCCAACGTGGATGGTCATGTCGACCTTCACCTCTACGATCTTGCCACGGAAAAAGCGACGGAATTGCCGTTGAAAAAGGGCGTGAACTCATTCGGCGGCGCGGACTCCGCGTTTAGTCATGACGGGCGGAAGTTGCTCTATTACCACAACGGCGCGAATGCTCCGAGTGATGCTTGGACGTATGACATTGCCACTGGAAAATCTACCCAAGTCACTCACTCTCTGATGGCAGGCGTTCCCGCGGATCACATGGTTGAGCCGTTTCTCGTTCACTATCCCAGTCGTGACGGTAAGTGGACGATCTCAGCCTGGGTCTATGTGACCCGCAACATGCAGCGCAATGGGCAGAACGCGGCCATCGTTTACATTCACGGTGGCCCGAAGTCGCAGAGCGCCGACTCATTCAATCGATTCATTCAGCACATCGTGAATCAGGGATACATGGTGATTGCGCCGAACTATCGTGGCTCGACTGGCTACGGCAAAGCATTCGAAGACGCGAACCTGTTCGACATGGGAGGGGGAGATTTGCAGGATGTGCTTGCCGCTGCCGACTTCCTCAAACAGACGGGCTATCCCGATCCTAAAAAAATTATTGCAATGGGTGGCAGTTATGGCGGCTACATGACCATGATGGCGGTAACCAAAGCGCCTGACGTCTGGGCCGCAGGCGTGCCGATTGTGCCGTTCGTCAACTGGTTCACGGAAATTGAGAACGAAGATCCGGTATTGCAACAATCTGATCTCGCCACTATGGGCGACCCGAAGAAGAATCCTGATTTTTTCCGCGATCGCTCACCATTCTTCTTCGTCGATCAGATTAAGGCGCCGCTGCTTTTATTGGCTGGAGGGCATGATCCACGGTGCCCGAAGGAAGAAACAATCCAAGTTGTCGATGCCGTCAAAAAGCATGGCGGCGTCGCCGACTATAAGATTTACGAAAATGAAGGGCACGGCTTCGCACGTGTCGAAAATCAGATCGATGCCTACCAGCGTGTTACAGATTTTCTCAAAGCTCACGTGCCGCCGGCAGATTGCGGATGCAAACTACAGTAAGCGCAGAGCTGCAGACGCAAAAATAAAAACCATGTCATTCCGAACCGCTTCAGCGGTGAGGAATCTGCTGTTTGTCCGCAAGAATTGCCCGCGTCAAACCCGCGATCGTGTACTCTTCGGCCTCTACATGCGCCGGCAGCCCAAACTCCCGCAAAGTCGCCGAAGTAATTGGTCCGATTGAGGCGAAGCGGATTCCATCCAACATGGTGTGGGGCGGGCGTCCCGGCCCGCCAAGTAGTGTCATAAAATTTCTAACTGTTGAAGAGCTGGTAAAAGTCACTACTTCGGGCCTGCGTTTGGGATCTTCCATCACCGCTTGCAGTCTCTTCTTGGACGACTCCGGCACCACAGTCTCATAGGCTTCAACGACGTCTACGGTGGCACCCATTTTTCCCAGTTCGCGCGGAATTACGTCGCGGGCCTCAACCGCACGGACCAACAGAACTCGCTGACTTTCCACTTTTCCGCGCAAGCTTTCTACCACTGACTCGGCAATATACTTCGGTGGCATCACTGCCACCCTCAATCCCAATTGTTCCGTGGCCTTGCGGGTTGACGGTCCAATGGCCGCGATTCTCAGATGAGCAAGCTCTTTCGGCTCAATTTTCGACCGCTTCATGCGTGCCGCCAGTGCCTCTGCGCCGTTCACGCTCGTCAGAATCAGCCACTCGTATTCTGCGACTTGCTTGAGAGCGGTATCCAGTGGCTCATAAGAACGAGGGGGACGAATTTCGATAAACGGAATTTCGAGGACTTCAGCACCGAGCGCTTGCAATCCCGCGGAAAGCGCACTGGCTTGATGGCGCGCACGTCCAACCAGCACCCGTAGTCCGACGAGGGGTTTCTTCTCGCTTGCGGCCGCTTTCATCGCACGCCTAGGCCGCGCCGCCGCATTAAGTCAGCCACGCCAGAGACTGCTGAATCCGCGCTGGCGCCTAGCGCTTGAATTACATTCTCCTGTTCAGTCTTGGTCCGGTTCTGGCTCAATTTGAACTTCGCTTCAATGCGAGTGACATTGATTTCGAACGCAACGATATGGTTCAACATGCGGCCCCGATATTTTTCGTCAAACGAATTCCACTGGTTCAAATAAGAAGAATCAAAAAGCGCGATCAATTCAGCCAGCACCTGCTGCTTGTCCGTGTCGGTCGGGAGTATTTTCCCGCAGCCATAAGCGTGCACGGTCGCATAATTCCACGTCGGGACGCTCTCGCGAATCTCGTAGAGCGACGGTGAAATATACGCATGCGGACCATGAAAAATTAATAGCGATTCTTTCTGCGGTTCCCGCTCGAGCATTTGCCAATGAGGGTTCGCTTTTGCCACGTGAGCGCGCAGAGTTACCGCGCCAGCTCTGTTTACAATCACCACCGGAAGATGGGTAGCATACGGAGCGTCCTTGTTATCCGAAACCAGAATCGCGAAGGGATTGGCGCGCATAAAACCAACCGCGGTCTCCTGATGTTCGATCCGATTGAATTCAGGAATGTACATTTGCCTTCTCTATGAATGGATCGTAGATTTTTGCGCGAACGCTACGGCTGCGCCGGCTGCGGAGCGATGTGGCCATAAACCTGATCAAGAATTGCGCCGCCACCCTTTTGCAGCAGCCGAAGGCCGACTAGTTCACCGAGGGCGCTCGCGTTCTCACCCTCAGCGGACTCCCGCAGCACCGATTTACCGTCAGGGCTGGCGACCACCGCTAGCAAATGCAACTTGCCGGCCGAGCATTTCGCAGTCGCGCCGATCGGGACCTGACAACCTCCGCCGAGCTTTTTCAGTAACGCACGCTCACATTCGGTCTCGGATCGAGCCTCGGCATCGTCCAAGAATTGCATGGCGCTGCTCACGTCGCCATCTCCCGCGCGAACTTCTATTGCCAGCGCCCCCTGGCCCGCCGCCGGACACATGGCCTCAATTGGCAGAATTTGCCGAACTAGTTCGGTCCTGCCAAGTCGCCGCAACCCTGAGATGGCAAGGATGATCGCATCGTAATCTCCGGACTCAAGCTTGCGCAAACGCGTGTCCACATTTCCCCTAAGAGGATAAATTTCCAGATCTGGGCGCAACGCCTTAAGCTGCGCCTCCCGCCGCAAGCTGCTGGTTCCCACTTTCCCATTAGCAGGCAATTGCTCGATCGCGGAATACTTCCTGGAGCAAAGCGCATCTCGTGGATCTTCCCGCGCCGGAATGGCAGCAATTTCAAATTGCTTCGCCAGCTCAGTCGGTAAATCTTTCAAGCTATGCACGGCGAGATCAATTTGTTCCGCCGCAAGCGCTTCTTCAATTTCTTTAGTGAACATGCCTTTAGCCCCAACTTTTGCCAGAGCTACGTCGGTAATCTTGTCCCCGGTTGTGTGAATGATCTGAATTTCGACTTGGTGTCCGACCTCGCGCAAACGGCCTGCAATGTGGTTTGCTTGCCATAGCGCCAGTTGTGATCCGCGCGACCCGATTCGCAGCCGCACTCATCGGCTCCTTGATCCCGAGCCAACCCCGGTTTTAACGGATGCTTTTTCCTCAGTCCCCTTATCTTGCAGATTGAAAATTTTCCTGAATGCCTCAATCAGCGTTGTTACTTCTGGTCCCGCGGCTGCTGATTTCAGGCGGGTGATAGGGGTATGCAGAATCTTATTTACGATCCCGTGGGTCAGCGCTTCCAGCGCCTGCTCCTGCTCCGGTGAGAGCTGCCCGAGCCGCCCGCGCACGCGGTCGAGTTCTGCCTGGCGTATGGTCTCCACATAGTCCTGGAGCGAGACGATCGCGGGCACAACGTGCAACGATTGCAAGCGCGCGTGGAATCGACCGACTTCGTCCTCAATAATTCTTTCGGCGCGCTCAGCTTCTTTGCTGCGTTCAGCGGCGTGCGAGGCGGCCGCTTCCTGCAGGTCGTCAATGTCATAAATAAAAATTCCGGCCAGCTTGTTCATCTCCGGATCAACATCGCGTGGCACCGCAATATCAATGAAGAACATGGGTCGGTTCTTGCGCCGGCTCAGAAAACGTTCCCCGTGCTCACGCCGGAAGATCGCAACAGGAGCTCCTGTCGAAGTGATGACAATATCCGCCTGTTCGCAGTGTTCATACAGCTCATCGAAGCGGATAGCGCTTCCGCCGAAACGCTGCGCTAGAGTTTGCGCACGGTCATAGGTGCGGTTTGCGACGAAGATTGGCCCCGCTCCTCGCGCCAGCAGATGCCGTGCTGCGATTTCGGACATTTTGCCCGCTCCCACCAGGCAAACTTGCTTGCCCCGCAAAGAGCCGAAAATTCTTTCGGCGAGATCTACGGCCACGGAAGCAATAGAAACCGATGACGACCCTACCGCCGTTTCCGTCCGCACTCGCTTGGCCACCGCAAATGCTCGCGTCAGCAAGAGGTCCAAATAGGACTGCACTGTGCCGGCAGCACGCGCTGTCGCATAGGCTTCCTTCACTTGTCCGAGAATCTGCGGCTCGCCGACGACCAGCGAATCCAGACTCGAAGCCACCCGGAAAACATGCCGGACTACGTCGATCTCGCGGTATTCATACAAATGCGGTTCAAATGACGAAGGCGCTAGGCCAAAGTGTTCGCGCAAAAACTGGCGCAGATCGGCGCTTCCGTTCGTAGAGTGAGCAAGCACTTCGACGCGGTTACAGGTGCTCAGGATCATCGCTTCCCGAACTCCCGGCACGCTCATCAACTGCCGCAATGCATCCGCCAGCTTTTTGTCGGAGATGGCAAGCTGCTCGCGCACCTCAACTGGCGCGGTTTTGTGATTCACGCCTAGCAGCTGGAAGTTCATGGGGACAGCCTGTGCACAGCGCTGAAATAGTTTGCCGCCCAGGCCACGATGGCTAGGGCAAAAGTGCCTGCGGCCAAATAAGCGGCGCGGCGTCCGCGCCAGCCCGCGCTCCATCGCGTGTAGAGCAGAATGAGATATACCGCCCAGGTCAGCAGAGAAAGCAGAATTTTCGGATCCCGAAAATTAACCTGGCCGAAACGGGCTTGCGCAATCACCATCCCGGCCACCAGGCCGGCAGTCATGAATGGGAACCCAATCAGCAGCGAACGAAACCCGATGTCATCCGTCACTTGAAGCGCTGGCAGCCGAGACAAGAGGCCGGTAGGCCGCTTCGCTTTCAACATATGCTCCTGGATCAGATAGATCAGACTGGCACTGAAGCTGATCACCAGGGCGGCGTATCCCGCGAAGATGAGCGTGATGTGCGCAATCAGCCATCCTGCCCTCGCGGATGACGATGCCAATACAAACGATTCCAACCCGCTCAGCCCAACAAACGTCAGCAGAAAGACCATGGGGAAAACCACGATCCCAGGAGACGTGGTCTTATAAATCAAGTACACAAGCAGGAAGACCACCATAATGAGAAATCCGAGGACGGAAGCTGCCAGCGACAGCGAAGCCAGGCTCATCTCGCCGGATTGATGTACGGTTTCAACGATTGCGACAAAGTGGAAAGTCATGCCAAGGTAAGCGGCATGCAGGGCGATGCGGTTCAGTATTTCGCGAGTGCGAGTCAGGGCGACGAGGACGTAAAGCAGTCCGAGGCCGTAAAACGCCAGAGCTACCCGCAGCCAAATATTCGCCATTTGCCAGGCCTGAGAGCGAGATCGGGCCTAGCGGCCATTATATCGGCTCTGAAAGGCCTTCCCCAGCGAGCGTGAGGGTCTGAACTGAAATGGGCCGTTAACTCTGTGCGCTTCGATCGCGACGATTCCCGATTCGCTAGGCACTTGGCTTCAAACGATCTGAGCTCCGAGTCGCGCGTATTGCTTTCGTATAACCCTTGGGTTTTTTCGTAGCTCTCTCGATTTGCCCCGCCTTGATCCGGCGAGGCCCGAACTCCTCTTTGAGGATGCCTGCTGGCGGAAGAATATTTGCTCGCTGCTTAATTTTGTCCAATGCTTCAGCAGGAAACTCTTTGACTTCAAGTAGCTCTTGCCAGTGCGTGAAATAACCGTGGCGGTTCCGGTGATTCACGATACGGTAAGCGAGGTTTTTTGCGACTGCGGGAAGTTGGGTCAATTCTTTGACGGTGGCGGTATTGATGTTAATGGAAGTAATCATGTTATCCGTTAGATGTGAATCCCGTTACCAAGGTGCCTTACTCCTCAAATAGTACTTAGATCTTTCTCGATCGGACTTCTTAAACAGAACCGGGCAAACGCTTCGCCGATCAGAGAATCCAAACGCCCGAACCCGAACGAAGCTTATACCGCTGCCAAGCGAGAATGTTTCTGTGACTACACTGCCGCAATTCGGGGGACCCATCAAAAGAATTGCCTTGATCGCGGTGTGCCTTCTGATCTGTGTACTCGCCGCGGGCGCGGTAATCGCGCACCATTTCTGGCCCTATGGCGAAGCCTCGGTCCGTTCCAGCCTGGCTGAGAGCGTTTCGGCGAATGTCCGGTTCGGCAGCTTTCACGAGAAATACTTTCCGCCAGGTTGCGTGGCCGAAAATGTCATTTTCCAGCGTGACAACGCGGGCCCACCTCTGATTTCGATTCAAAGACTGATCATTAGAAGCAATCTGGGCGGTATTCTGGGCGGTCGAGTCAGCGTCGTGCGTGCAGAAGGTATGCACGTGATCCTCTCACGCGCAGACTTCTCCGGCAATAGACCTTCCGATAAACAAATAACCGTAGGCAAATTGGTCGCCGATGGCGCAGTGCTGGAAGTTCACCGGAAAGGAAACACGCGGTCTCTGCGATTTGTTTTCCACAAATTCCAAATGGAGAATCTCGGCGGGTCCGGTGCGACAAGATTTGCCGCGGAATTTGACAACCCCATGCCTACTGGTCTGGTGCGAACCTCCGGTCAGTTCGGCCCGTGGAACAGCTCGGACCCCGCTGCGACGGTAGTCTCAGGCAAGTATTCTCTGGAAAATGCCGATCTCGCAGTCTTCAAATCGATTGCCGGGAACACTTCTTCGGAGGGAGACTTTAAGGGAACTTTTAAACAGATGGAAATCGAAGGCGCGAGCTCGACGCCCGAATTCGAGGTGGCGTCCACTCACCATAAACTGCCTCTACAAACGCACTTCAGCGCCGCAGTCAATTCGACAAACGGAGAGACTATCCTGCGCCGGGTGAAAGCGAGTTTCGGACGCGACGAGATCGATGCTCAGGGCCGGATCGGTCGCGATCCGCACGGGAAGCGGGCAGCAATCATTGACCTCACTTGTAATCGTGGCCGGATCGAAGACACTTTTTATCCTTTCATCCACAGCCCAAAGTCTCCCCTCACCGGGGACGTTGCTTTCGAGATGCACGTAGTGATTCCATCTGGTCAGGACCCTTTTCTAAAGAAGCTCGAACTGAAGAGTGACTTTCGAATCCAGAATGCAAGATTCACAAATCCGCAAACCGAGTCCCGCGTTGAGAAGGTTTCGGAACGGCCCGATCAAAAACAGCCAGAGGAGGGCGCGCTTGCAACATTGAAGGGGCAAGTGACGGTGCTTCATGGAATTGCGCATTTTGCACAGTTGACAGCCCAAGACGGAGACGCGTCAGCATGGTTTCGCGGGAATTACGACCTGACCGATGAGCGAGTGAATATGCATGGAAAACTCAAAACCGAAGCCAGCCTTACGAAAACGACGTCAGGGATTAAAGCAGTCTTTGCAAAAGCGATTGAGCCGCTCTTCAAGAAAGGGCCCCACGCCAAAGTGATCCCGGTGAAGATTAGTGGAACGTTTCACCACCCGAGCTTCGGGCTGGATATGGATTCAGATATGTAGCTATCTCTTTTTCGGTTTCTTCTTAGGTTTCGGAGAGACCTTTTTGGCTGGGGCTTTTTTCTTCGCGGGCTTCGCCTTTCGTGCCGCAGCAGGCTTGGGAGGTCGCTTCGCAACATTCGGCTTGGCCGTCGCTTTCGGCGTCGCAGGTTTCTCCTCACCCTTCGCTTTTGTCGCAGTCTTAGCTGGCACATGGGCCTTTTCCGTGGTCTTGGCCGGAGCAGCAGTCGCCGCCGCAGCTTGTCCTTTGCCTTTCTTCGGCGCAACCGGTTGGGCAGTCTGGGGCTGGGCCTGGGCCGCTGCTTTGGCCGCCCGACCACGACGCGGAGGAGGCGGTGGAGGAGGTGGTGGCGGCGCCAGAGGCTTCAGAAAGTTCATCCGCTCAGTGCGTGAACGCAGTTTGCCGTCGAGCAGCAGCATGAAAACTTCTTCCGCAATCTTGGGATATTCCGGCAATTGCGGGGTAATCAACAGTTCAGTCATTTCAGGTAGCGGGATCTTCTGTTGTTGTACTTCCCGCCACTTGGTAAAGAAATTCTTGATCTTCTGCTCCACGGCTTGCTGGCGCGCGGTGACGGCCAAAAATAGCACCATCTCCTGCCGGGCATTCGAAAGCAGCTTCCACGTCCGCGAAGGAGTTGACGCTTCTTTCCCGCTGAGCCGCTTCGCTAATTCTTTGGCGTGGGTGTCGATGTCGCGCCAAGCCTCAACCAGGTCCCGCCGTGGTATGAGTTTGCGAATGTCGGAAACTTCTTTATCGCTGAGCTTCGCGGTGAGAAAGTGCAAAACTGCGGCCGCGGGATCTGGCGCATAGCCGAGCTCATTCATTTGCTGGCGTGTTCGGACAAGCTCCGAAAGACCGTTAGCATCAACTTTGGCGGTCGTCCAGTGCGCGCTCAGCACCTTCAGCCAGCCTTCTTTCTCCAGGACCCGAACCACGTTCAGTGGGTCATCTTCATAAGCCAACTGCTCGATCTCGTATCCAATCGCACGGTTGGTGATGTACTCGATGTAATTGTTTTCCTTGGCCGACTCGTAGCGTGCTTGCGTGCGCTCTTCCAATGGCCAATGAAACCGCGCCGAGAATCGCGACGCCCGGATCAGCCGCGATGGGTCTTCGACGAATGCGTAGTTATGCAGGACGCGGACCAGTTTCGCTTCAATATCCGCGGCCCCGTTGAATGGGTCCAGCAGAAGGCCACGAGACCCGGGATTCAATGAAAGCGCCATTGCGTTCACCGTGAAATCGCGGCGTCGCAGATCTTCTATGATTGTGGCGGGAGCAATGATCGGGGGCTTGCCGGTTTTCTCGTAGCGCTCAGTTCTTGCGGGGCTGATCTCCGCCCTAACCCCGCCGGGCAAGGTCAGATATAGAATCTTCAAGTCATCGTCGGCGCCCCCAATTACGGCGCCGGCACGCTCAAATTCTTTTTGCAACTTAAGTGGGTTTCCCTGAACGGTGAAATCCAAGTCGCGGATGGGAAATCCGCTGATAATGTCGCGGACCGCGCCGCCAGTGAGATAGACATTCATCCCGGCATTGCGCGCGATGTCCTGAGCGAGAATGACGCCTTTTTGCTGATTTGGCGTCAGCCTCAGTTCCATTGTGTAGATGTAGTCAGCCATTCCAGGTTTTGAAGTGCCCGACCGGCACCGGATTATCCACCAGAAAACGTATTAAGGCGGCCCAAACATTTTCACAGCCAAGGCTGTGGAACCCTGTGGATATCTAGATAAGTCCTTCCGCGTGAATAGGTTAGTTCCATTTCGAAAGGGTACGTGAACTACAAAAAATAACACAACGTTATTGTTTTGGCTACTATGTAGCTGGATACTCGGGTCTTTTCTTGTCGGAGATGCGAGAATCAGGGAAGATTTTGCAATCTTGTAATTGGGTGATTTCGCAATTTGCTCGACCCAGACACCGCTCAGTTACCAAATTACAAAATTTCCCGATTACCCGACTCCATGCCTTCCACCCATAAAAAAGTCATCGTCCGGAAAATCGACCGTGACACTGTCAACGGGCACGTCGCGCCGGCAAACTTTGTGCGGGATGGCAAGCTAGAACTGTTGAACACCTCCGGCAACGTGGTTGCGATCGACCTCGCAGACATTAAATGCGTGTTCTTCGTTCGCGAATTCGGTGACTCAGACTCTCTCTCGCGTAAGACCTTTACCACTCGCCCACGTTCGGAGGGTCTCTGGGTGCGCATCAAGTTTAAGGATGGTGAAGTACTCGAGGGATTGATGCCGAACGATCTCAGCCTTACGACGGCCGAAGGGTACCTGATCAATCCGCCCGATTTGCGGTCGAACGTGCAGCGGCTGTTTGTGCCCCGCGGAGCGCTGGAATCGCTTACGGTCTTGGCAGTGATAGGCGCGACCCGCCGGCAGAAGCGCGGACCGACGGACCTGCGGCAGGTACCAATGTTCGGGGAATGAAAGGCGGATGACGTCGCCACACCGTGCGTCGAACCCCTGAGCAGGGCATCTAATATGCTAGGCTTTCAATGATTGGGCGTGTGCCCTTTGAAGGATTCGAGATTTGATCAATAGAGTTTTAGGCAAGGTCTTCGGGACCAGAAATGAACGCGAAGTCAAGCGCCTCTCCCCGCGGGTGGCAGCAATCAATGCGCTTGAGGCCGGGATAAAACAACTCTCGGACGAACAATTGCGCGCCAAAACTGACGAATTCCGCAAACGCATCCAGGACCGCCTCAGCCGGATTCCTGACGAGCCCGATGCCGACCCTGAACGCCTGAAGGAACTCGATAAAGAGCGCCTCTCTGCTACTAACGAAGCGCTCGACGAAATTCTGGAAGAAGCTTTTGCGGTGGTGCGCGAAGCCGGGCGCCGAGTGCTTAACATGCGGCACTTCGACGTGCAATTGATTGGTGGCATGGTTCTGCACCAGGGCACGATTTCGGAAATGAAAACCGGCGAAGGCAAAACGCTCGTCGCCACCCTACCGGTTTATCTGAACGCGCTGAGTGGGCGCGGTGTTCACGTGGTTACCGTCAACGACTATTTGGCCAAGCGCGACTCGGAATGGATGGGCCAGCTCTATCGGTTTCTCGGTCTCACTGTGGGCGTGATCGTTCACGACCTTGACGACCAGCAACGGCGCGAAGCCTATGCCGCCGACGTGACCTACGGCACCAACAACGAATTTGGGTTTGATTACCTGCGCGACAACATGAAGTTCGATCTGAAGGATTGCGTGCAGCGTGGCCACAACTTTGGGATCGTCGATGAAGTCGACTCCATCCTGATCGACGAAGCCCGCACCCCCCTCATCATTTCCGGCGCCAGCGAAGAATCAACCGACAAGTATGCGCGCGTGAACCGAATCATCCCGAAGCTTGAAAAAGGTGAAGAGATTCCTGGTCCTCCGGGCGAGCCGCCAGAAATGACCGGCGACTACATCGTCGACGAAAAGCATCGCAATACCGTAATCACGGACATCGGCTGGGAAAAAGTCGAGCAGCTTCTAGGCATCAGCAACATTGCCGATCCCGAGAACTGGGACCTAAAGCACCACGTTGAGACCGCAGTCAAGGCCCACTCTCTCTATCATCGTGACGTCGAGTACGTTGTTAAAGATGGCGAGGTCATCATCGTCGACGAGTTCACCGGACGTCTGATGCCGGGGCGGCGCTGGTCCGACGGCTTGCATCAGGCGGTCGAGGCTAAAGAGGGTGTGAAGATCGAGCGCGAGAACCAGACGCTCGCAACTATCACCTTCCAGAATTATTTCCGCATGTACAAAAAGCTGGCCGGCATGACCGGAACCGCGGAAACCGAAGCCACAGAATTCAGCAAGATTTACAACCTCGACGTTTTGGTTATTCCGACCAATAAGCCGCTGTTGCGAGTTGAGAACCCAGATCTGGTTTATCGGACCGAAAAAGAGAAATATTTCGCGTCCGCCGACGAGATTCAAAAGCTCAATGATGCCGGGCAACCAGTGCTGGTCGGTACAACTTCGATTGAGAAGTCGGAACGCCTCTCCGACCTGCTGAAGAAAAAGGGCATCAAGCACGTAGTGCTCAATGCTAAGTATCACGAGAAAGAAGCTGAGATCGTTGCTCAAGCGGGCCGCAAAGGCATGGTGACGATCGCCACCAATATGGCCGGCCGCGGAACTGACATTCTGCTCGGCGGCAATGCTGAATTTAAAGCCAAACAAGAATGCGTGCAGAAGGGAATCGCCCAACCGCTACGCGCCGCACAAGGCAAGATTCAGGAAGGCGTTGACGATTCGAAAAGCACCGTTTGGTATTACGCCGGCAACGAGTACATAGTTCCGACCGAGCTATGGAATGAAGCTTTCGCTCGCTACAAGCAACAAACCGATAAAGAGCACGACGAAGTCACGAACCTAGGGGGATTGTTCATTCTCGGCACCGAGCGTCACGAAGCTCGCCGCATTGATAACCAGCTGCGCGGGCGCGCCGGCCGCCAGGGAGATCCGGGAGCCTCACGCTTTTATCTATCGCTCGAAGATGACCTCATGCGCATCTTTGCCAAGGAGTGGGTTTCGAAGCTCTTAGAGCGTCTTGGCATGGAAGAAGGCGTGCCGATTGAATCGAAGCTAATTAGTCGTCGAATCGAGAAAGCTCAGGAAGCCGTCGAGGCACAACACTTCGAATCGCGCAAACACCTGCTCGAGTACGACGATGTCATGAACAAGCAGCGTGAGGCGGTTTATGGCTTACGCCGCCAGTTGCTCGAAGGCGTCGATCAGAAAGATCTGATTCTCGAAGATTACGTAGCCGGAATTCTCAGCGACTTGCTCGATCAGTATGCGGCGGTAAAGACGCATCCTGCTGATTGGGACATCAAGGGGCTCAAGGACGCAATCTTCACCCGCTTCGGCGTCGATATTCTCGCCGAAGGGATCAAGCCCGAGACTCTGAATCGCCAGGAACTGGGCGACGCGATCTTTGAAAAGCTGAAAGAGCGATACGAGGCGAAGGAAAAAGTGATTGGCCCGGAGGCCATGCGTTACCACGAACGCATGATCATGTTGAGCGTGCTCGACCAGCAGTGGAAAGACCACCTCCTCAATATGGACCACCTGAAAGAGGGCATCGGTCTGCGTGGTTACGGGCAGAAGGATCCACTGGTCGAATACAAGCGCGAATCGTTTGACATGTTCGAAGCCATGATGCAGCGCTTCCAGGAAGATACCAGTCGATATCTCTACCTGATGCAGATCATCAGCCGCAACGATGCGAGCGCAGCTGCCGCGGGCGGCGGTCCGCAAGGCCATGACAATGGTGCTTCTGTAATTCATCCGGCGGGTTCGGACGGCAACGGCAGTCGTCCGCCACGAGGCGTGACCACCTCCGTGGATGACCTTGAAGAAGCCTTCCAGCGCCGAAAACGTCGCGAGCTTGAACAAGCCCGTATGGCCGGTGCAGGCGACCGCCAGCCAGTTCAAAGAGTCGTTCGCAGCAGTGCAAAAGTCGGCCGCAATGATGCCTGCCCTTGTGGTTCCGGCAAGAAGTACAAGAAGTGCTGCGGCGCAAACTCCTGAGTCCTGCTTAGTTAAATCAAGGCCCTGCCTTCGTCAGCATGAATGCTTTTACCACAATATTATTCGGCTGCGCTCCGGCGGGAATCATGGTGAGCAGTCCATATTCGCCTGGTTCCAGTGTCCGCGGTTTTCGTTTCTGAATTACGGTTGCGTCGCCGGATTGAGTATCGAGCACCAGCAGATAATTCTGGCTTTGCGAAAGCGCTAGTCCGTCCGGCGCGCCGCCCACCGGAAGCGACGCAATCACTTTTCCTACATCAATGTCGTAAACCGCAATGGCATCGGAACCGAAGTTGCTCACGTAAAGCCGTGAATTGTCGGCTGAAACTACTCCACGCGTCGGATGTCTGCCGATCAGGTAGCTGCCGCTGACCTCGTCGGTCGAAGTTTCGATAATCGAGATGCTGTCCGAATCGAAATTACAGACAATGAGTTCACCACCGTCAGGCTTGAGCGCCAGATTTACCGGGGTCTTGCCCACGTCCAGCAGCGCCAGCACCTTGTCGGATTTCAAATCAATCGAAGCCACCTGCGCCGAACCGGAACACGCCACAAACGCCTTGCTGCTGTCGGGCAGGATGGCAATGTCGGTGGGCTCGTGGCAGATGGGGATTGTGCCGCGCACAGAAAGCTTTCGGGCATCGATGAGCGAGGCGGAGTTGCTGCCGCGATTGCTGACTACGAGAGTCGCTCCATCCGGAGAGATGCGCGCCAATCCGGGAGCGTTTCCCACGCGAATCGTTTCAATGACCCTGCGCTGCTCAAGGTCAATTACGGAAACGTCGTTAGAGCCGGAATTCGCAACGTACCCGCGCCTGCCATCCGGCGAGACATCGATAAAAAATGGACTACCGCGCACTCCTATGTTAGCGATCACCGCATTGCGTTCGGCGTCGATCACGCTCACGTTCGCCGATCCGCTGTTTACGACGTAAACTTCGTTTCGCTTCGGATTGGCCGAAACGCCCGTCGGCCCACTCCCCACATGAAGAGTCCGTTCCAAACGAAAAGTTCGCAGGTCAATAACAGAAACCGTGTTGCTCTTACCGTTCGTTATGTAAGCGTATTCGTGGTACGCGGGATCTAGATTCGCAAGTTCCCGCTGGTGAAAGTACCACCAGCCCAGCCCGGCCAGAATAGGCAGGGCAACTATCGTGAGCAAAAGTTTCCGCAAGAGGTGGGTCTCAGAAAGAGGAAAGATTAACAGAACGCCAGGAAAGCCGCCGAAGGCTAGGCTAGCCCGCAGTTAGGACATCTCTTCCATTATCTGCTGCAGCACCTCCGGACCAGGCCGGACCGCCGACGCCGGCAGTGTTGCCAGCGGCTCATCGGTGATGTTCAGCATGTCCAGGAACGTGGGCGTTTGGGTGTTCACGTAGAGGACGCCGGTCAACATCTCGCCATTTTCCTTGGCCTCGTTGAGGCGGGTAATGGCGCGAATTTTATTCTTCGGGTCGTAGTCTTCCTCAAGCTTCCGTAATCTCAGCTTGGATCCATCATGCATCTCGACTTCAATCGTGGTCCCCGGATCGTATTCAACCGAGATATTTTCGAATGCGGGGATGAAGTTGATCTCTTGCAGAGGCTCTTCGTGGTCCAACATATATTTGTAAGATTTGGTTGAGCCCTCGTGATCGTTGAAGGTGACGCAGGGCGATATCACGTCGAGCAGGACCGTGCCCCGGTGAGCGATGGCCGCCTTCAGCATGGCATGGAGCTGACGCTTGTCCCCCGAAAATGAGCGGCCAACAAAAGTCGCGCCCAGCGAGATCGCCAATTCGCAGGTATCAATCGGCGGCAGTTCGTTGACCACGCCCGTCTTGAGCTTTGAGCCCAGATCGGCGGTCGCGGAAAATTGTCCCTTGGTCAGACCATACACGCCGTTGTCCTCAATGATGTAAATGAGGGGCAGGTTGCGGCGCATCAGGTGCACGAATTGCCCAATGCCGATGGAGGCCGTATCTCCGTCTCCGCTGACGCCCAGCGCCATCATTCCACGGTTCGCCAGGATTGCCCCCGTCGCAACCGACGGCATGCGACCGTGCACGGAGTTGAAGCTGTGCGCGCGCGATAGAAAATACGCCGGGCTCTTCGACGAACATCCGATCCCGCTCAGCTTTGCCACGCGTTCCGGCTGCACGCCCATCTCATAAAGCGCGTCGATGATACGCTCGGAAATCGCATTGTGTCCGCATCCCGCGCATAGCGTAGTTTTTCCGCCGCGGTAGTCAATCACAGAGAGCCCAAGCCGGTTGGTCTTCGGAGCAGCGGGTGTGGTTGCCATTTACTTCTCCTCCATTGCAGCGATTTCGTCAGTCACGGAACGCGCGTCGATTGGAAGTCCGTCCAGTCGAGCCACGCTCCGCAGCTTGGGAACGAGTTCTCCATCTAGATCCATACGCAGCAGGCTGAACATTTGCGCATCCCGGTTTTGCTCGACCAAGTACACGCGCTTATGCGAGCTCACAAAATCAGCAACATCATGGCTGAACGGAAATGCCCGGATCCGCAGATAATCGGTCGCAAGTTTGTGCTCATCACGCAATTGATCTCGCGATTCGGTCAAAGCCCAATGCGTCGTACCAAAGGCAATAATGCCGATTTCCGCATTCGGCATCTTCTCGATTACGGGCGCTGGCGCAACCGAGCGAACGTTCTCAAACTTTCGCCGCAGCCGCTCCATGTTGTTCTCGTAGTCGTCAGGGCGTTCGCTATAGTTCCCATGCGCATTGTGCCCACTTCCGCGGGTGAAATAGGCCGCCGCAGGATGCTGAGTGCCAGGCAGCGTCCGATAGCCAATCGCGTCGCCGTCAACGTCTTTGTAGCGGCTAAACCCTCCCAATCTGTCGAGGTCTGCCTTGCCTAGAACCTTCCCGCGATCGATCGGCTTATCAGGATATGGAAATGGATCGGACATCCAATTATTCATGCCCAAGTCGAGGTCGGACATCACGAACACCGGCGTTTGAAACTTTTCAGCCAGATTGAACGCATCCATCGCCATTTCGAAGCAATCATGCGGCGAAGCAGGGAAGAGCATGATGTGCTTGGTGTCGCCGTGCGAAAGGAAAGCAGTGGAGAGGATGTCACCTTGCGAAGTGCGCGTGGGCAGGCCGGTAGAAGGCCCGACACGCTGAATGTCCCAGATCACTGCTGGAATCTCTGCGTAATACGCAAGCCCCGCGAATTCCGACATCAGCGAAATCCCTGGTCCGGAAGTGGTCGTCATGGCGCGTGCCCCCGCCCAACTGGCGCCCAGCACCATCCCGATCGCAGCCAGCTCGTCTTCGGCCTGGATTACGGCGAAAGTGGCCTTGCCGTCGGGGCCTACACGAAAGCGCTTCAAATACTCGATCATGTTTTCGGCCAGAGAAGACGAAGGCGTGATCGGATACCAGCTCAGCACAGTGCAACCCGCAAAGACGCAGCCCAAGGCGGAGGCGGCATTGCCGTCAATGATGATCTTGCCGTGGTTCTTGTCCATCCGCTCAATGCGAAATGGATCGCCTTTGGTCAAGCTGGCGGCTGCGTAATCGAATCCTGCCTGCACCGCGGCGAGATTCAAGTTTGCGGCCTTCACTTTTTTGGCAAATTGTTTTCGCAGCGCCTTGTCCACTTCGGTCATGTCGAGATCCAGTAACTTGGCCACGACGCCGACGTAAATCATGTTCTTGACCAGTTTGCGCAGCTTGGCCTCAGGGCACACCGGGGCCACCAGCTTGTCGAAGGGCACCGAGTAAAAAACCAGGTCATCGCGCATCGAGCTCAGCTTCAGGGGCTCGTCGTACAGCACGGCTGCGCCCGGTGTCAGCGACATTACGTCGTCTCGCGCCGTCTCCGGGTTCATCGCCACCAGAAAATCGATTTCTTTTTTTCGCGCGACGTAGCCGTCCTTATTGGCGCGAATGGTGTACCAGGTGGGGAGACCGGCGATATTAGAAGGAAAAAGGTTTTTGCCGGAAACCGGCACGCCCATCTGAAAAATGGTTTTGAGTAAAACCGTGTTTGAACTTTGAGAGCCGCTGCCGTTTATCGTCGCGACTTGAATGCTCATGTTGTTTACAACAGGCACCGCCGCGGGCCGCCCAGCGGACGCGTGCAGCCCAACATCAGTTGTAGCCATTAACTAAGGGTCCTTCCTGCCATGAAGACAATGCTACCCGCCCGCACCGACCATGAGATGTGGGGGAACTTCTAAATTATACGGCACTGATTTGATGTTAGTAACCACTAGCTAGTTGGGGGATTACCGATCAGGAACTAGTGACGCAAGGGGAGAGCGAATCGACTTGGAGGTCATCTGCTTTTCGTGAGTTGCACAACGGCGGTGCAGGCAACGCAGCTATATAAGGCAAGCATCTTTTTCGCGGCACAGTACCAGTGTCCCGTAATGACCATTGTGCCCTGGGGTCGGGATCAGTTCTGTGCGATTCCACATATCTGAGGTCTTACATGAATCGGTCTAATGCTGGCTGCGAACTGGGATCCCTGAACTCCACGAAGATTGATACAGAAAAGTGGAGATTGCCAGGTGTTGCAGTGCAATTGCTCGTGCTGTCGGTTCTAAGTTTTGCCAGCCTCGCGCAGGCTCAAACGAATCCGAAACATTTTTTCTGGGCGCCGGGGCAGCCCAACACTCCCAACCCTTCCTCGCTCGCCAATGACCTGATTTATCACGGCGGGAATGCCGGAGCCGGCGCAATCGGAGTCGAAAACAAGCCTGCCACGTATCTCATCTTCTGGGGTCCGGATTGGGCCAATGGATTCAGTACCACTGACGCTCGCGGACAGGTGTTCACCAGTCAGCAATTACAAAGTTACGTAACTTCATTTTTCACGAACCTGGGAGGCACATCGTGGGCAGCGATTCAGACCGAGTACTGCAACAATATTCCCGCTGGAAGCACCAGCTGCGCGAATATTGCAGGCGCGAACTACGTGACGAATCCGCGCAAGCAATTGAAGGGAGTCTGGACGGATGCTACGGCAGTTCCCGCTGACATCATCGCCCTTGGGTTAGCGGAGAACCTGGCAGATGATCCCCTTGCGCAAGAGGCTGTGCGAGCCTCCGCTCACTTCAATTACGATCCGCAGGCCACCTATATCATTTTCACGCCACCAACTACGATCGCTACCGGACAGCCTGTGTATTGCGGCTACCATACTCAAACCAGCAGCGTCGATGGCTTGGGGAATCCTTACCGCTTGCAGTACGCTTTCATTCCATTCCTAAACCTCAACTGGCCGGGCCTGGGTACCGGAGGTTGCGGAATGAACTCGGTCAATGTGGTCAGCGATTCGTTCGGACACGGCGTGTTCGACGGCTACAGCATTGTTTCGGGCCACGAGTATGCAGAGGCCGTAACCGATCCTGACAATTTCGCCTCAGACCAGGATGGATGGAATGATGCACAGGGTAGCGAAAATGGCGACAAATGCGCGTGGACGGCTTTAGCCAACGTGTCGATGAACAACAACACCAAATTCGCGGTACAGCCGCTGTGGAGCAACCGATCATTCGACATGAACGGGCAAGGCTGTGTGCGATCGGCAGCAACCCACCCCCATGTGCTTCCGCCGAGCGGTATCGAGCCACCCACGGTCGATATTTGCATGACTATTGGAATTTGCCCGCCAGGGGTCGCGGCCGGTCAGCCTGCGCCAGTCAACATGGCGTACTTTGGCGGCAAAGTTCAGGTAAATCCAAAGATTTATCTCGTTCTGTGGGGCTGGGGAGAACCAGGAGCGTTCAACCACACGGGCGCCGGACTTCCGGCGACCGATCCTGACGGCGTTGCGGCACTTATGACAAGGTTCATTGCCGCAATCGGTGGCACTTCCTGGGGAGGTCTCTCGACCCAGTATTACCAATCGAATTACAACGGGACGTTTTCAAACATTGGAAACCCCAAGCAGGAGCTTGCAGGCGTCTGGCATGACGACGCGACGCCAATCCACGACAACCTCAGCCCACTCGAGCTGGCGCAGGAAGCGGCCCGAGGGGCGCAGCACTTTGCCATAGCCAATTTGACAAACGCCAATGTCGTGGTGGCGACACCGCAGATGTACAACGACGCAGGCTTTAATCAGAACTCGTATTGCGCGTGGCACGACTACACCACTCCCATCTCGTATCCGGGAGTGACCACCGGCATGGCCTTCACCAACATGCCCTACATACTGAATGCTGGGGGAGGATGCGGCAAGGACTTCGTGAACCCAGCACCGGCGGGCGATCACGATGGCGTGACAATCGTGCTTGGGCACGAGATCGCAGAGACGCTGACTGATCCGGGCGCGGAATCGGCAGCGGGTCAAGTTCAGTATGGCGCATGGTTCGACTACCAAGGCTGGGAAATTGGCGACAAGTGCGCATGGGTGGGCGACGGCCTGCAGGTCCCAGGTTCCCCGTTCAATCTGGTGGGCAATGACGGAAAAACGTATCCGGTGCAGACCTTGTGGAGCAATCAGGCGCTGAGCGGCGCCGGGTACTGTACCCAAAACTGAGGCAACCAACTAAGGGAATCACGTGGAATGGGCACCGGCGGCGCAAGAAGGTTCGTCAGTGGCGCTGCCGGGTCCTTCAGCTTTCAGTAAAGAACTGTGCCATTTTGCGGAATTTGGTATAGCGCGAGGCGACCAGGTCCTTTGCCGAGACCTTCTGGAGCTCTGAGAAATTCTGTTGCAGCGCATCGTCTACCAGCTTGGCAGCCAGGTCAGGATCGGTATGAGCGCCGCCCGGAGGCTCTGAAATAATGGCGTCCACACAGCCCAGTTCAATCAGGTCAGGTGCGGTAATGCGCAATGCCTCTGCGGCGAGCTCTTTCTTGGTGGCGTCGCGCCACATGATGGAAGCGCAACCTTCGGGCGATATCACGGAGTAAACCGCATTCTCCATCATCAGCACTCGGTCTGAAACAGCGATGGCCAACGCACCGCCGCTGCCGCCTTCGCCGGTAATCGTAGTAATGATCGGGACCTGCAGCCTCGCCATTTCGCGCAAGTTGAGCGCAATGGCTTCCGCCTGGCCGCGCTCTTCGGCGCCCAAGCCGGGGTTCGCGCCGGTTACATCCACAAACGTGAAAATCGGACGGCAAAATTTTTCTGCAATCTGCATGGCGCGCAGCGCCTTGCGATAGCCTTCGGGATTGGGGAGTCCAAAGTTGCGATGCACCTTCTGCTTCATGTCGCGACCCTTTTGGGTTCCCAGCACCAAGACTTCCTGGCCGTGAAAACGCGCCATGCCGCACACCATGGCGGGGTCGTCCGCGTAACGGCGATCGCCATGAATTTCGCTGAAATCGGTGAAGATTTTTTCTACGTAATCGAGGAAGTATGGCCGCTGCGGGTGACGGGCGAGCTCCGTTTTGATCCAGGCTTCGCGATGTGACATCTCCTTGCGCAGCATGGTAATACGCTCGCGCAATTCGTAGATTTCTTTTCGGACTTCAGCGCTCTGGCCTCCCAACGCCTCCAAATTACCGAGTTGCACTTCAATTTTTTCGAGTTCGTTAGGACTGGCGGCGTTGCCATTCAAGCCATCCCCATTACGGGCAGTGCGCCGCGTCTCAACCATCGAAACCATAAGTTGTGCGCCCGTAAGTACTGCGGTGATATCGACCGTTTTCATTTAGTGTGATTTCGATGCAGCGATGCGTGCTCCGTGCGATCCTTATGACCCTAAATCAGAGAAGGGTAAATCTAAAACCAAGGCAAACCTCAATCAATCACTCTGACCGAGCCCCGTCCGCACAATTCCTCCACTCGGCTGACGAACAATCGATCTGGCAGCACATTATAGCCTTCCGCTTCCATGACCACCATGAAATCGCTTTCGCGCTCCACATCGAACAGCACCCTCGCCTCGCCTTTACGTTGAGAGAAAAGGAGATGTAGCTCGTCCACCACCGATTGGGAGGTTTTTTCAAGGGGAATGCGGATGCGCAGAGAGCGGGGAAGCGGCACTTTGACTTCTTCCAGTGAAAGGATGTCGTTCACCGTAAGTTTCGGGTTCGCGCCCTCCTCAATGCGCACGCCGCCACGCACCAGCACTGGCACTTCCATTTTTACCTTGTCCTGCAGCTTGCGATAGGCCTCAGGGAACACCAGCATTTCGATCGAGCCGGCAAGGTCTTCCAGCGCAGCTTGCGCGTAGAAATCGCCTTTCTTGGACTTCAGCACGCGCAAATTTGTGATGATCCCAGCCGTCGACAGGTTCTCGTCTTTGCCTGTCGAGGTTTTCATCGCAGCCAATTCCGCCGTAGAAAGTGCGCGGAGGTCTTCCAGCTTGTCGCGATATTTATCCAGCGGGTGTCCAGTGATGAAGAAGCCCAGAATTTCTTTCTCGTTCGCCAGGCGTACGTGCTCATCCCAGTCAGGAGTTTCAGGAAGCCGGTCTTCCTCGGCGTGAGCATCTTCCTGCTGGAACACCCCAAATAGCCCGTGCTGCCCGGATTCCGCGTCGCGCTGGGTCTTTTGTGCATGGTCCATGGCTTTGTCGAGGACGGCCATCAGCTGCGCCCGCCTGCCAAGCGAATCCATCGCGCCGCTCTTGATGAGAGATTCGAGTACTCGTTTGTTCAGTAGCCTCAAATCAACTTTTTCGCAGAACTGATAAATGGACTTGAAGCGGCCGACCTGTGTGGCGCGGGTGCCCTCGCCCGCGAGCTCTGTCCTGGCGGCAACAATCGATTCAATGGCATTGTGTCCTACGTTCTTCACCGCCGCCAGGCCAAATCGGATCGCTTCTCCGTGTGGTGTGAAGTTGGCATCACTGACGTGGATATCCGGCGGTTCGACCGCAATGCCCATTTCGCGGCATTCGTTAATGTATTTAACAACATCATCCGTATTTCCCGTGACCGAAGTCAGAAGCGCGGCCATGAACTCAACCGGATAATGCGTCTTCAGATAGGCGGTGTGGTATGCCAACAGCGCGTATGCGGCAGAATGAGATTTGTTAAAGCCATAACCCGCAAACTGCGCCATCAGATCGAAAATCTTTTCAATCTTCTTAGGCGGATAGCCGCGTTGCACGGCGCCGGTTACAAATCGCTCTCGCTGCGCCGCCATCTCTTCGGCGATCTTCTTGCCCATGGCGCGACGCAGCAGGTCGGCTTCGCCAAGTGAATAACCCGCGAGCCGGTTGGCGATCTGCATCACCTGCTCCTGATACACGATCACGCCCAGAGTTTCTTCAAGAATCTCTTTCAATTCCGGCAGTTCGTATTCGATCTTTTTGCGTCCGTGCTTGCGGTCAATGAAGTCGTCGATCATTCCGCCCTGGATCGGGCCGGGACGGTAGAGCGCGTTCAACGCGGTCAGGTCTTCAATTGAATTCGGTTTATAGCGCCGCAGCACGTCACGCATGCCATGCGATTCAAATTGAAAGACTCCGGAAGTCAGGCCGCTGTGAAAAACCTTTTCGTAAGTAGTTGGATCGTGCAGCGGAATCGCATCCAGTTCGATCTTTGTATCCCGGGTTTGCCGAATCAGCTTTATCGCATCATCAAGAATGGTCAGTGTAGTCAGTCCCAGGAAATCCATCTTGAGCAAGCCCATCTTCTCGATCGCGACCATGTCGAAGGCGGTGACAATTTCGTCGTTCTTGGTCTTGTACAACGGAACAAGTTCGTTAAGCGGGCGCGGCGAAATCACCACTCCCGCAGCGTGCATGCCGGCATTTCGAACCAAGCCTTCGAGCTTCTTTGCCGTATCGATCAGCTGCCGGATTTGCGTATCGCCTTCATAAGCCTGCTGCAGTGCGGGAGAATCCTTGAGCGCCGCTTCCAATTTGATATTGAGCGTTGTCGGTATCATTTTTGCGATGCGGTCCACATCGCTATAGGGAATGTCCATCGCCCGGCCAACGTCTTTAATCGCTGCCTTCGCCGCCATGGTTCCGAAGGTAATAATTTGCGCGACGTTTTCGCGGCCGTATTTTTGCGTAACGTAATTGATGACCTCGCCGCGCCGGTTCATGCAGAAGTCCATGTCGATATCCGGCATGGAAACTCGTTCGGGATTCAGGAAGCGTTCGAAGAAAAGCTCGTATTGCAGCGGGTCGAGGTCCGTAATGCCGAGAGAGTAAGACACCAGCGATCCCGCGGCCGATCCGCGCCCCGGACCGACGGGGATTTGCTGTTCCCGGGCGTAGCGGACAAAGTCCCAGACAATAAGGAAATAGCCAGGAAACTTCATCTGCTGGATGATGCTTATCTCGCGTGCCAGCCGCTGCTCATATTCCCCGATTCCGTGTTTCAACTTGCCCGCCGCAGAGAGCGTTCTAATGCTTTCCATTCGCCGTGCGAAACCCTCTCGGGTCACGTGTTCAAAGTAGCTGTCGAGGGTGTATCCCTCAGGCACATCGAAATGCGGAAACGGATTGCTGACCTTGGTGAGTTTTACTTGGCAGCGCTCGGCAATCTCAAGCGTGCGCGAGAGCACGCTGGGCGAGCTTTTGAACACCTGATACATCTCGTCATAATTCTTTACATAGAACTCGCTGCCCTGGAACTTCATCCGGTTCGGGTCTTGAATGCTCTTGCCGGTCTGGATACAGACCATCACGTCTTGTGCGTGCGCATCGTCTTCGCAAAGGTAATGGCTGTCGTTGGTCGCGACGAGAGGTAGCCCCGTATCTTTTTCAAGTCTGAAAAGATGCGGATGGATGCGGTGCTCCAGCTCTAATCCTTGGTCCTGAATTTCCAGAAAGAAATTCTGTTTTCCAAAAATATCGGAATAAGTCGCTGCAGCCGCTCGCGCGGCTTCGTACTTGTCCTCAACCAGTAGTTCTGGTATTTCCCCCTTCAGACATCCCGAGAGCGCAATGAGTCCCTGGGCATGCTCCGCTAGAAATTTCTTACTCACCCGTGGCTTGTAATAAAAACCATGAAGCGATGCCTCAGAGGTGATTTTGACCAGGTTCCGATAGCCTTCGTCTGTCTCGGCGAGCACCAGGAGATGGTTATAAGTGTCGCCATCGGGTGGCGTGCGTTCGATTCGGTGATCATCTTTCTTGCAGACGTAGAGCTCGCACCCGATGATCGGCTTAATACCGGCTGCCTTTGCGGCATTCACGAAGTGCACCGCGCCAAAAATATTGCCGTGGTCGGTCATGGCGACGGCGGGCATACCGAGTTCTTTGGCACGATGGCAGAGCTTCTCGACGTCACAGGCGCCGTCGAGCATTGAGTAATCAGTATGGAGATGAAGATGAACGAACTGAGACATTCGCGTGAATAGATTTTACTGTGATCAGACTGTGGGTGAAAGCGGAAAGATCGCGACCCATCCGGGTTGGCGAGTGCGTTTTTACTGGTGGCCTGTGCAAAAGTCGGCTTATCTTTATCGCCAACTAGCGCCCCGAGGTCTCGCGGCAATAAAAAAGGGCGGCATCATTGCCGCCCTTTTTACGCCCTTAAGGCTATTTTGAGTACACGAAATGGCCGCGCCGGTTTTGTTGCCAGCATTGCTCATTGTGTTCGGTGCAGAACGGCTTTTCTTTGCCGTAGCTGACCGTCTTGACTCGGTCTGCGGAAACGCCGCCCGCCACCAGAGCGTTCTTGACTGCACTGGCACGATTGTCGCCGAGCGCCAGGTTGTATTCGGTAGACCCGCGCTCGTCGCAATGCCCCTCAATGGTCAAGGTGATGTTCGCATGCTGTTGCAGGAAACTCGCGTCGGCCTGGATTGTCGCCTGCTCGTCGGCGCGGATATCTGACTTGTCGTAATCGAAGTAGACGTCCTTAACATTCTGCGCGAACAACTGCTCGTCGCTCATCGATGGCTGTGCTGGCGGCGGCGGAGGCGGCGGCGCATTCACCGTCACGCGTGCCGTAGCGGTCTGCGTTCCACCGTCACCCTTTGCGGTCAACGTGTACGTGGTGGAATCGGTCGGGCTCACCTGCTTTGAGCCACTCGCCTGCACGGTACCGACGCCTTGATCGATGCTGACGTCCGTGGCGTTCGAAGTCTGCCATGTCAGCGTCGAAGATTGACCTTTATCAATCGTATCGGGGCTTGCCGTCAGTGATGCGGTCGGTTGCGGCGGTGGTGGCGGCGGTGGTGGTGGTGGCGGGGCAGCTTTCTTGTGGCACGCGCCAAGCAGCATGATCGCACTCAACGCGAAGGCGAGGGCGAAATATCTCAAAGTCGATTGTTTCAATTTTTTCCTCCCAAATATTCGCGCATCTTGCGAAGCGCGTCTCCATGCGGACTGTTCTCGTCTATCAGACATATCAGGAACTCACACCTGAGTACAAGTGCAAATCTATTTCCAGCTCCAGTCCGGCTCCGAATTACTACTCGAAGACGTCAACTGTTTCTGGTTGGTGCCATCAGCCAGCATGCTCCAAATCTGCAGAGAACCAGAGCGGCTTGACTGAAAAACAATGTGCCTGCCGTCAGGCGACCAGGATGGAAAATCGTTTCTTCCGCCGTCATGGGTCAATTGCACCCACTGCTTGCTCACGATATCCATGATGTAGATATCTTCCGAACCCGGTGCTCCTGGCCCGTAATGCCGCATCCATGAAAACGCCAGGAACTGGCCGTTGGGCGACCACGACGGCGATACCGCATAACCTGAGTCCGTCATTTGCTGCACATTGGTACCGTCGGATTCCATGATGTAAATCTGCGGCAAACCGGTGCGGCCGCTTACCCACGCGATCTGCGATCCGGTCTTGCGGTTCCAAACCGGCGAGACATCTGGGCCCTTGGAAGTCGTGATCCGGTGCAGGTTTCCGCCCGATTGATCGATGACGTAGATCTCGGGATCGCCCGACCTCGAGGAGGAGAAAGCCAACTTCACTCCATCCGGCGACCACCCAGGGGATAAATTGGTTCCCGCAAAACGAGGAAACGACACTAGCCGATTCAGATCGAAAGAAAACATCCGGATTTCCCACCCAGATCCAGTGAATGAACTGAACGCCAGGCGTGAACCGTCGGGTGAAACGTGCGGCGAAAGAGAAATCGATCCCAGCGTGGTGATAGGGTGCTGATTTGCTCCGTCGTAATCCATCCCCCAAATTTCCTTGTGCCCGCTGCGCGAGCTTACGAAATAGATTTGGGTTTCCGCAATTCCGTTAATGCCGCCGCCCAGCCGGAAAATAATCTCGTCGGCGAACTTGTGAGCGATCGTGCGAGCGGCCTGGGTCGTCGCCGTATCCGTGTATTGCTTGCCGAGCACCTGGGGCGATGCGGTGTTCTTAATGTCGTACAGCCAACCTTGCACGATCACATTGCCGTTTGCCGTTCCCAGGTTTCCGAAGACCAGCATGGCCGCATTCGGAGGAGGCGCGACCCAGGTGTCAAACTTTACGTCCGCCGGAGCGCCGACTTGACCGAGGGGGTAGAAGCTTTTTGAAACCATGTCGAAGATGCCGGCGTTGTCCAGATCATTCCAAAGCGTGTCGTTGAAGGTCTTGAGCAATGCCGTGTTTTGCGGATCTTGACTTGAGCCTTTGAAGTCGGGAACTGCGATGCGGATTTTTTCGACGCCTAGTCCAGTGCCGGTCTTGATCCAGTCTTGTGCGCGTGCGTTTGTGCCGCCGAAAAGAACGGTGCTGAGCAAAAGGGAAGCAACGCAGGCAACTCGCCACATTGAAGGAATGACAAATATCGTATTACGACAGAATGGTTTTCTCAAGAAACTCCTATGCATAGTTTGGTTCCATTTGCGCATGCCTCATGAACTCTTTCATCTCTTGTAGTCGAACCAGAATTCAACGCTGACCTTGCTGCCCGGGTAATCCGGCGGCAGCGGGCCGAATGTGTCGATTCTCTGCAACGCCCTTATTGCTGAAATATCGAGCGATGGTACGCCGCTGGATTGTTCTACTTGCACATGCGAAGGTCGGCCGTCCCGGCCAATGTCGAATGTCAAATAGACACGACTTGCTTCGTGGATATGCGGATCTATTTCGTACCCCAGCCAATTGTCATGGACCTTTTTCTGAATCACCTGCACGTACCAAGCGAATCGACTGCCGAAATCCCCTCCTCCGCCGGTGATCCCGAATCCGCCCTTCGCACCACCAGCGTTGAAGGTGCCATACGGTCCGCTTACGGGCCCACCCTCGCCGAAGGGAACGACATTGCTGGGTTGCTCCTGCGGTTCCGGTTGCGGTTGTCGACGCGTTTCGGTCGGCTGCCGGGTCGGTTTCTTTTTTGCATTCTTCTCCGGAATCGGAATGGCCGTGGGTTCTTCTACCGCAGGCTTAGGCTGCGATTTGGAGAGTCCCTTCGATTCTGTCGCCAGTACACTTTGCGTTTGCACGGGATTAGCTGGTAGCGGGACATTGCTAACCAGCGAAACACCAATAGCGCTGCCGCCTCCTCCAGCGCCCCAGTTCGAGCCACGCCCACCTGTAGCTATCCAGGCATAGGCGATGATCGCTACCGTAACGCCCACGTGCAGCGCCGCCGACCACGCCAGGTTGTGCCCCCAGCGTTCGTGCTCAAAAAAAATCTCACCGGTGGCCATTGGATTCAAGCGGCTGGGTCACGATGCTCACATTGCTGATTCCCGACTGCTTCACCGCATCCATGACCGTGGCAAAGGCTCCGAAGGGCACATCTTCATCCGCGCGCAGAAAAATCGATTGGTGCTGCGGGTCACGGATCTTCTGCCGGAGCTTGGCGCCGATCTCATTGATATTGACCGGATCGTTTCCCAGAAATACCTGTTGTTTTTTATTGACGCTGATCACCAATCTCTCTTCTGTAATTTCCTTGACGGTCCGCGTTTTGGGCACAGCAACTTCTATACCTGACTGCAGCACCGGAGCGGTGACCATGAAGATAATCAGCAGCACCAGCACCACGTCCACCAGGGGAGTGATGTTGATGTCGGCGAGAGCAAGCTGTGTGCGCCCGTTCGGCGCGGTGAATGCCATTACCGCCGAACCTCCTCAGCTACGCGTGACGACATCGGTTGTCGCTCGACGGCATTTAGCATCTCCAAGGAGAAATCATCACAACGGGCCGCGAAGTCGCGGATTGAGCCACCGATTAGGTTGTAGGCGATAACCGCGGGAATCGCGACCACCAATCCGCCGGCGGTTGTGATCAGCGCCTCTGAAATTCCGGGCGCGACTGCCCGTAATGTGGCTGCGCCACTGGTCCCCAAACCGTGGAACGCATCTATGATCCCCCACACAGTGCCGAACAATCCCACGAACGGTGTGACTGCTCCGGTTATTGCGAGCCACGGAACATTTCGCTCAAAGCGCGTCATCTCTTCAGACGACGCAATCTGCATGGCGCGCTGTACTGCCAGCGGGTTTCTCAGCGACCCGGATGATCCAACCTGGCGTTCGAATTCCCTGAACCCGGATTGAAACACACCCACCAGCGGGCTGGGGCGAAACTGTTCTGAGACAGCTCCCATATCCTGCAGGCGCTGAGCACGCCTGAAAGCGCGTATAAACCTGCCACTCTGGACTCGGGCACGCTTCAGCAGGTTCCATTTGGAAAGAATAATTGACCAGGAAACCAGGCTGAAGGCCAGCAGGATCAGCAGGACGGCTTGCGCCACAGGGCCGGTTTCGCGAACCAGATCGACGATTTCGCCGCCGGCAAAAAGAGCAAAAAAAAGATACAGATGCATTTTGTTTTTAGGGAAACGCCAGTGCTCGATTATAGACCAATGCTTTTGGCCAATCCTGTGGACGTACTCAATCCATTACTGTCTGAAGTGCAAGGCGGTCGCATGCGTTTCGCCCGGCATCTTAAACCCCGTGAGCAAGTGATTAATCCGGGAACTCAGGTCTGAGTTCCTTCCAGGAGGATGTATGCCCCACTACGGCCTGTTGCGCGAGTATCGCTTCGAGGACCTCAGCACCGATGATGATGTCCGCGGCGCGGCGATTTATGGCCGCAACGACGAGAAACTCGGCAAGATTGACGACGTGATTTTTGACCACTCCACCGGAGCTATTAAGTACCTGGTTGTGGACACCGGCGGGTGGTTCTCCCACAAGAAATTTTTAGTTCCGCCTCATCGCTTGCATTCCTCAGCTGATCACGATGGCTATTTCACGGTGAATGTCGATAAACAGCAGATCGAGAGTTTCCCACCATACAACGAGTCCGATCTTCACTCCGAAGAGAAATGGCGGAATTACGAAAGGAAGTTTGATCAGGCCTGGCACTCTGGTCCGGTACAACATCGCGAAGGGTCTGACCACGACATCACCCCTACTCCCGACGAAATGCCCGCCCAATCTGGTTCGATAGGCAGCCAACTTACACCTAGCGAGCGGGCGGAAGTGAACTCGCGCATCATTCCAGCCGGCGCTAACGAAGTGACAATTCAATCCAGCGCTGCCGGAATCGGTTCGCGGTGGTCGAACTTCGAGGACCGGCTGCGTCAGCGACGGCGCGAAGTAACCCGGGCATGCACCACCTGCACGGCCGCTCCGGCCCAGGACAGGGCAGCTGAAAACGCGACCCCCGAACGCAAGGCCAGCTAATTAGAATCATATTTTTCCAACCCGGGCGTCTTACTCACAAAGAGAAAAAGACGCCCGCACAGTTTTCTCCGCTTTGCGCCCGCGCGATTTGCTGGCATTATGCTTATGCTGCAATGCGCACTCAATCTACGGCCGCCGTCGCTGCTGTCAGTTCAGGTATTTTCCCAAGCCTGATCTTCGTCCACGGTCCGGAACAAAAGACCCTTCACCTTGACCACACGCCGTTCAGCGTGGGCCGCAAAATGGACAAAGACCTGGTGATCGCCGATCCTCGGGTGTCGCGCGATCATGCGCTGCTGATTTCAGAGAACGGCAAGTTTTTCGTCGAGGACCAGGGCAGCAAGCACGGTACTTTCGTCAATGGCGAACGCATTGATCGCAAGGAACTTGAGCGCAATGATCGGATCGAATTCGGCGCTCGGGACACCATTTACGCGATCTTCCATCCCCAGCACGTGACCTCGAACACCGCGCGCGATTTTCTCAGCCAGATATCCGAAATTCAGATTTCGAGCGAAGTCACCGACCTTGAGAAGCTCACCATATTTCTCGAAGCCGCGCGCAAGCTGAATACCACCGGGGTGCTCGACGAAATTCTGCTTACGTTGCTTGATGTGACCCTGAAGCTTGCCGGAGCCGAGCGCGGCTATGTCTTCCTCAAAGACGCCGAGGGCAAACTCAGATTGGCAGCTGGTCGCAATTCCAAGGGCGAGCTGTTGCTCGATGACACCACCATTTCACATTCCATTCTTGACGACGCGCTGCGGTCGAATTCCGAATTTCTGCTGACCGATACCAGTCGCTCGCTCGATCTTGCCGGACGCCAGAGTATTGTGGCTTACGATTTGCGCACCGTGATCTGCATTCCATTGCGCAAGCTGCAAGTGCAAACCCGCAGTCGCGGCGTCAGCGAACCGTCGCCCAGCGGGGAAGTCCTTGGCGCCCTCTATGTGGATTCGCGTTTCGCCTCGCGCGACATATCGAAGGTCAGCGGAGACATCCTGCACGTGGTAGCCACAGAAGCGGCATCATTGATCGAAAATGCACGCCTGGTACAGGCCGAAGAGGAATCGCGGCGTTATCGGCAGGAGTTGGCAATCGCGGCTTCGATCCAGCAGAGCCTTATGGCTGTGACCATCCCCGAAGTGCCCTTTGCGCGACTCTACCCTAAGAATCTTTCTTGCAAAGAAATCGGAGGCGACTTTTACGACGCGGTGAATACGGATGAAGGACTTGCGGTTGTGCTCGCCGACGTCGCCGGCAAAGGCGTTTCCGCTGCACTGTTGGCGTCGACCCTGCAGGGAATGATCAACTCTCAGTTGACCGCCGGCATGCCGCTAACGGAAATCGTAGCTTCCGCCAATCGCTTCTTCACCAGCAAACGTATCGGCGAAAAATATGCGACCCTGATCATCGCCCGCCTGCGCCGCGACGGTGAACTCGAATACGTCAACTGCGGGCACGTGCCGCCGTTGTTGATTTGCAATCATGAAGTCGTTCGCCCCGCTCACGGAAATCTGCCGGTCGGTTTGCTCGCGGACACCACTTATGAAAGCGATCACTACAGTCTACGTTCGGGCGACCGACTCGTCCTGGTGACCGACGGCGTCACCGAAGCCGAAAATGCAACCGGCGAATTCTTCGACAACGAGCGCCTCGAAGCGGTCGCAAAACAGGGCGGCATGCAGGAAATCTTTAATGCCGTCTCTGAATTTTGCGGCGGCACACCGCTCAGCGATGATTGCACCGTCATAGAGATGGTCTTTTCGGGTTAAAAAGATTTCAGTTGAATTTTAGAAACGAAGCGTTTCCCGGAGGGATACGAATGCGGGCTTATGTTCTCCTTGTCCTGATACTGCTCGTCAAAGCTGGCTCAGGGCAGGCCGTTCCGTCGAGTGAGAACGGAGGAGCCGAAGTAAGTCAAGATGACCTGGCGCGCATTGTGGGTTATTCGATGGTCAGTGGAGGCGCCACCAGGTTCCTCGAAACTCTCACCGATAGCATCGGCGGGCGCATTACCGGGAGCCCCGAGTCCAAGGCGACAGCCGATTTGATTCTCCGAACATTAAAAGAGTCTGGCTTCGACAATGCACACTTCGAGGAATATAAGATCGACTCCAGCTGGCAACACGGGCCGGCAACCGGCGAAGTAATTAGCCCGGTGCGGCGCGATTTGTACGTTGCGTCTTACGGTTGGGCGCCGGGAACACCCGGGCCGATTGAAGTTCCGGTTGCCGACATTGCCGCAAGCGGTGACGGACACTCGTCCTTGCCTGATCGGGTGCGCGGCGCGGCCGTGCTGGTGGATTTAGCAAGCAATCTTCTTTCGACCAACTACGTCGCAACCCGGCACCTGCTTGCGCGTCAACTGGCGAGCGCCGGGGCCGCAGCAATGTTCATCGTGTCTGATAAGCCGGACCGCATGTTGTACACCTCGGCATTCCTGATTTATCCCCTCGGGCCCTTACCAATTGTTTCAATCGCAAAAGAAGACGCCGCTTTCTTGCGGCGCCTGCTTAATAAGGGCCCGGTAAGAATCCGGCTCAATATCCAGAACTCATTCAGCAACGGCCCTGTTCCTGAGCGCAACGTGGTTGCGGACCTCGTCGGAAAAGATCCCAATGAAATGGTATTGCTCACAGCTCACTTCGATTCGTGGGACGCTGCCCAGGGCGCGAACGACAACGGCGGGGAAGTTGCAACTGTGCTCGAAGCAGCGCGAATTCTAAAGTTCCTGAAGATTCAGCCCCGGTACACCATTCGCTTCGTCTTTTTTTCGGGAGAGGAGCAGTCAGATCTGGGTTCGCGCGCCTACGTGGCACAGCACAAGCAGGAGTTGGACAAGATTCGCGCCGTATTCAACACCGATGCCGGAATTCAAGCCCCACTCGGTCTAAAACTTTACGGCCGCACCGACCTTGAAGCCATCACTCGAAGACTCATATCGCCTTTGGCTCCGCTAGGGGCAAATCGTGTGTTTACCGATGCAGATTTCGATTCGGATGAGGAGTCATTCATGGTAGTCGGCGTGCCGGCATATTCACTCGCCGTAGAGCCCGAAGATTATTACGTGCGGCATCACACTATTGTCGATACCTTTGAACGAATTGATCCTCGCATGTTGAGTCTGCATACCGCCGTGTTAGCGGCCATCGGCTATACGTTTGCCAATTCTGCCGAACATCTCGGGCGCAGATTGACACCAGCGGAGGTTAAACAGTTACTGCAGAGCACCGGCTTAGAGTCGCTGTATGAGTTGGACTATCCGGACGCAAAGCCATACTGAGCGGCTTATTGGATCTTTGAGAGATCAGCTTTTGGCTCGACTTCGGTCACAGCTGGGGGCGCGTTTTCTGCCAGGGGAAGGCGGAACCAGAAAACAGATCCGTGGCCCAGTTCGCTGTTCACGCCAGCACGGCCTCCGTGGTTCAGCACAATGTGTTTCACAATCGCGAGGCCGAGGCCGGTCCCGCCAGCCTCGCGGGAGCGGGCTTTATCGACGCGATAGAAGCGCTCAAATAGTCTGGGCAAATGTTCTGAGGGAATGCCGGGGCCGAAGTCTCGAACATAAAATTCCAGTTCGCTCGAGCGTTTGACCGCTCCGATCTCAATTTTCTTACTGCCGGCAGCATATTTCAGAGCATTGTCAATCAGGTTGGCGAATACCTGATGAATGGCCTCTTTGTCAGCCAGAACCTCGAAGTTCCGCGCCTCGGCGATCTCGAGTGTCACCCCGCGATTTCGCGTCAATTCGCTGAACGAGGCCTGCGCGTCACGCAGCAGTTCGTGTGAGGACACCGGACCCTCTTGCAGGCGGTCCTCGCCAGACTCCACACGCGCCAGCGTCAGCAAATCTTCTGTGAGCCGGCTCATGCGTTGGGCATTACGCCGGATGATTTCCAGAAACTCGCGCGCCTTGGGGTCCGGAGACTCATCTATAAGCGTTTCCGTGTAACCCAGTAATGAGGTGAGTGGAGTGCGTAGTTCATGCGAAACGTTGGCGATGAAATCGCGGCGGGTGCGTTCCACGCGGGCAATCGCGGTGTTATCGCGAAGCACGCAGACCGCGCCCCCATCAGGCAGCGGCGCAGAAGTCATACCGAACGTGCGTCCCGGGGCGATCGAAAAAAGCGTAACGCTTTGCGGGCTTTGTTGCTCCAGGACGTCCCCGACCACGCGCAAAAAATCGGGATCTCGGACCGCCCGGATGAGCGGCGTGCCGACCGAAATAGAACTTGCCGCCAGCCTCTTCATCGCACCGTTGAACCACACCACCTCGCGCTTAGGCGAGATTGCCACTACTGCGTCTTCCATGCTGTTGAGCAGGGTTTCGAGCTGCAGGCGGTTGCTCTCTAAGTCTCGGAAGGTCAGTTCGAGTCGACGCGCGGCCTTATCGAGGATCGCTGCCAATGTGGCGATTTCGTCATCGCCCGCGTCGCGCAGACGCGCCGACAAGTTTCCCGCAGCTATTTCTTGCGCAAATGCCTCAATCCTGCGGAGCCGTCGCGTGGCGCTCCCCGCGCCCGCCAGCGCGATGAAAAAGCCCGCGAGCAGCGAAATTCCTGTGGCTTCCAGCAGTTCAAGTTGAAGACTTCGCCGAAGATTCCGTCCGCTTTCGGATTGCGGTATCCCCTCCCCGCTTCGTCGCATGAGCAGCTCCATCGCTGCCGACGAGACTCCAACCACCAGCGCAATGAGGAGGAAAAATTTTACGAATAACCGCTTAGTCACTTACGGACCTCGAACATATATCCGGCGCCGCGGACAGTATGAATATGCTTGGGCCTCTCCGGATCGCGCTCTATTTTCTCCCGCAGACGGCGGACATACACATCGACGATCCGCGGGGTGACGAAAGCTGTTTCTTGCCAGACCGCGTCCAGCAGGCTCTTTCGCGTGAACACTCGCCCCGGGTGGGACGCAAGGAACTCGATCAGCCGAAATTCAGTAGCGGTGGTTACCGCTGGTTCGTTGCGCACGGTGAGACGCATGGCCGCGGTATCGATCACAATGTCGCCGGCGCGGACAATTTCCTTTTTCAACGGCTGCTCAAAGCGCCGCAGCACTGCCTTCACGCGCGCGACAACTTCCTTGGGACTGAATGGCTTTGTAATGTAATCGTCGGCGCCGATTTCAAAGCCGCGCAAGCGGTCAGACTCCGCAGTCCGCGCCGTAACAAATACGATCGGGATGCTAGCCAGGGACGAATTGTTGCGGATCGATTTTGCTACATCCAGTCCGCTGTTGCCGGGGACCATGATGTCGAGAATCACAAGCGCCGGCCGGCGTGTATGCATCTCGTCAAGGAATCCCGCGCTGGTTGGAAACCATGAGACGCCATAGCCAGCCGGCTGAAGATGGTGCTTCAGCAGCCCGGCAATATCGGGATCGTCCTCAAGAATGAAAATTGCAGGGCTGAGTGGTTGAGCCATCCGTCAGGTCCCGGCGGATTGATGTCCCGCGCCATGGCGAACATCCGCACCGCGAATCCAGAAAATGACATCTTCGGCGATATTGGTCGCGTGGTCCGCAACCCGCTCCAGATTCCGCGCGATGGAAAGCGCGTCCAGGGCCTGCACGGCGCCGGCTGGTTCTGACCGAACATAGCCCGAGAGTGCGGCAAAAGCCTCATGGTTCATGCGATCAATTTCGTCATCGGCTTCGAGCACGTGTTTAGCAAGCTCAGGATCACCCTCGATGAATGAGCGCAGCGCATCACGTACCATGGCACGGACCCGCGTGGCCATCGCGGGAATATCCACTGGAAGTTCGGAGGGCGGCAGTTCGATCATATTCATCACCCGCTGCACGATATTGACGGCCTGATCGCCAACTCGTTCGAGGTCGGCGTTAATCTTGATCACAGCGAGAATGAAGCGCAAATCAATGGCCATAGGCTGCTGCATGGCAAGGAGATCGATGGCGAACTCGTCCACCTCGCGCTCAGCCCGGTTGATTCCGGCCTCGTTGGCAATGACCCGCTGGCATAGCACCGGGTCGCGTTGTGAATACGCCTGGACCGCCAGGTCAATGGCCTGCTCCGCCATTCCGGCCATGGTCAGAATACGGTGTTTGAGCTCATCGAGCTCTTGATGAAAACGAATTCTTGTCATCCGAACCTGCCGGTAATGTAATCTTCCGTTCGCTTGTCTGACGGGTTGGTGAAAATTTTTTCCGTCTTGTCGAACTCAATCAGATTGCCCATAAGAAAAAATCCGGTAAATTCGGCTACCCGCGAAGCTTGCTGCATATTATGCGTGACGATCACGATCGTGAGCTTCTGTTTCAACTCAAAGATAAGATCTTCGATCTTGGCTGTCGAGATCGGGTCCAGCGCCGATGCCGGCTCGTCCATCAACATTACCTCAGGGCTTACCGCCAACGCACGTGCAATGCAGAGACGTTGCTGCTGCCCGCCTGAAAGGCTTGCCCCGGACTGTTTTCTGAGTACATCTTTCACCTCGTCCCAAAGCGCCGCCTGTTGCAAGGAACGTTCGACAACCTCGTCGAGCGTTCTGCGATTCCGCGTCCCATTCAGCTTCAGACCGGCGGCCACGTTGTCATAAATCGTCATTGTCGGGAACGGGTTTGGCTTCTGAAACACCATCCCGACTTTGCGGCGGACATCCACCGCCGGCATCTCGTAGATGTCGGACCCGCCAACTTTAACTTCGCCCTCGGCCTTGGCTTCCGGATTCGTCTCGTGCATGCGATTCAGGCATCGGATAAAAGTGGACTTTCCGCAGCCGGACGGGCCGATGACCGCAGTCGCATGCTTAGCTTCGACTGACATGTTGATGCCATGCAGGGCCTCGGTTTTGCCAAACCATGCCTTCAGGTCGCGAACTTCGACGGCGGTTGCCATAGCTTAACGCGCGCCTCCCAGCATACGACGCATGAAGACGAACCGAACCAGCGTGGTGGTTCCAACGATCAAAATTACCAGCATAAGCGCGCCCGCCCATGCTTGCCGGTGCCAATCATCGTAAGGCGTAATGGCGTATGTGAAAATTTGTAACGGCAATGCCGCGATCGGCTCTCGCGCACTGAAGCTCCAGAACTGATTCCCGAACGCGGTGAACATCAACGGCGCGGTCTCGCCTGCAACTCGTGCGAAAGCCAACATCACCCCGGTGATGATGCCGGCCCGCGCCGTCGCCAGAGTTATGGAGATCGTCGTCCGCCACTGGGGTATGCCTAAACCAAACGCAGCCTCTCGTACCGCATGCGGTACCAGCAAAAGCATTTCCTCGGTCGTGCGGGCTACGGTGGGCACCATCATGATTGCCAGTGCCACACCGCCTGCGAACGCTGAGAAGTGCTTCTGTGGGATGACCACCAGGCCGTAGGCAACCAGGCCAATCACGATGGAAGGAACTCCATTCAAAACATCGGACGTGAACCTGACCAACTGTCCGAGCCGGTTGCGGCCATATTCTGCTAAGTAAATCCCCGCGCCGATTCCGAGCGGCACTCCGAACAGGCTGGCTATCCCCAAAATCATGACCGAGCCCAATAACGCATTGGCCATTCCCCCTCCGGTTTCTCCTACCGGCTTCGGAGTCTGTGTTAGGAAAGACCAATTCAGCGATCCCGCGCCTCTGAGCACCAGATACGCCAAAATTGCGACCAGGGCACTGACCACCACAACCGACAAGCTAGCGGCCAACCCCGTGAAGAAGTGGTCCGTTAGTTGGCGTCGAAGGCTGATCTGGCGATTAGGCATTGGTCCTCGCGGGCGTGCCTCGCGTGACTGTCCAAACCATCAGCCCGGCAAGAATGTTCACGATAATGGTGACAATAAACAGCGCCAGGCCGATCTCGATCAGGGCACTCCGGTGCAGGTCGCTGGTGGCTTCGTTGAATTCGTTGGCAATAACACTCGCCATGGTGTAACCGGGCGCCAATAAGGACTTCGCGATCGCCGGGTTGTTACCGATCACCATGGTTACGGCCATGGTTTCGCCCAGACCGCGACCCAGTCCTAGAATCACGGCACCCATAATCCCAGCGCGCGCGTTCCGCAGTACCGCCACGCGAATCATTTCCCATCGCGTCGCTCCCAGCGCCAATGCCGCTTCCCGCTGGGGCTGCGGAACAACTAATAAGACCTCGCGAGTGATTGAGGAGATGATGGGAATAATCATGATCGCCAGCACTACGCCCGCGGCCAGCATGCCAATCCCGTAAGCGGGGCCTTGGAACAGACCGGTCCAGGAAAAATATTTCATCAGCCACGGGTCCACGTGAACGCGCAATATGGGGACCAGGATGAACATGGCCCACAATCCATAAATAACGCTGGGGATTGCCGCCAGCAGCTCGGTGGCATAGGAGATTGGTTTGCGCAGAGGCCGGGGGCACATCTCGGTAACGAAGACAGCAACCGCGACCGCCAGCGGCACCGCAATAAACAGAGCGACCAGAGATGAAACCACAGTGCCGTAGACGAAGGGAAGCGCGCCGAAGCCTCCAGAGACTGGGTCCCATTCACTGCCAAAGAAGAAGTGGATACCGAACTTTTGCCACGCGAGGGCGGAGCCCTGCATCAATTCCGCAACGATCAGGCCCACGATGCCGAGCACGACAAGTCCGGCCACTATCATCAGGCCCTTGAAGCCGGAATCGAGACTAATTATCGATTTTTTCCATGCAGGAACCTCTCGCGTTGGGTTCACAAGGGAGACTTTAGATGATTCAGGTGAGGGCATGTGTTTTGGAGTGCTTGGGCCAAAGCCTTGTCCTGTTGATGGTCCTTCAGGAATGTGTGGCTCACGTGCTGCTCCCATGAGCTTGCCGCTCCGCTGTGTTGCCGACCAGCTCTGAACTTCCAGAGTCCGGCAACCATTAAGTTAACGATGTTTTGTGTTAAAGGATCATGAACAGAGCGCGTGTTGGGCCAGCCCCGTCAGCCCACTACTGCGAACTATTTGATTTCCTTGATCGCGTCCATTTCTTTCTGCTTAACAGCGTCTGGCAAGGGAGCATAATTCAGTTGTGTGACCATGCCCTGGCCCTGCGCCAGCATCCAGTTCAGGAAATCGACAACGGCTTTTTCTTTGGTTGAGTCCTTCCACTGCTTGGGAATCAGCAAGTAGGTGAAACTCGAAATCGGGTACGCGTCCTTCCCGGGTGCGTTCGTAATGGAAACGCGAAAATCACCCGGCGCCATTTTAGCCCCGTCCGCGGCCGCCGTAGTTGACTCCAGGCTCGCCTTGACGAAATTTCCCGACGCGTTCTTTACTGAGCCAAAGGTGATGTTGTTCTGCAAGGCATAGATGAGTTCCACGTAGCCGATGCCGCCTTCCATTTGACGGATCATGCCGGAGACCTGTTCATTTCCCTTCGCCCCCAATCCCACAGGCCAGCTCACCGAAGTGTTGCTTCCGACCCGCGACTTCCACTCAGGGCTTACCTTGGAGAGATAGTCCGTCCACACGAACGTGGTGCCGCTGCCGTCCGACCGGTGGATGACAACAATACCTCTGTCCGGTAGCTTCGCATCCGGATTTGCTGCGGCAATGGCTTTATCGTTCCAGTTCGTAATTGTTCCCATGTAAATGCCCGCCAACACCTGCGGGGTAAATTTCAACTCACCGCTAAATCCGGGAATGTTGTACGCCGGAACCACGGAGCCGAGTACGGTGGGAAGCTGGAGAATTGGCATTGGCATCTGCTTGGCTTTCGTGTCATCCAGCGGCATATCGCTCGCGCCAAAATCGACGGTGCCAGACTGCAATTGCCGAATGCCTCCGCCGCTCCCGATGGACTGGTAATTGATCTCGACGTCGGAATGCAGGTTGTGGTATTCGTTAAACCACTTAGAATAAATGGGATACGGGAAAGTCGCGCCAGCCGCATTGAGCTTTGTTTGGGCCACCGACGGGACCGCCAGCAAAAGCAGCGCGAATAAGGGTGAGAGTTTTCTCAATTTAAATTTCTCCTGAGATTTTGGCATCAGCAGTGATTAGAAGGCCCGAACAATTAAAGGACGATGAACCACGTATTAACAGTTCACAAAATTCATCAAAGTCCCAGTAGTGGGCCACTTTGAATTTGAACCTGAATAGCCTCACTGCATTCGGACTCTTTGCCGTAGCGGCGATGTTGGTCTGCTATGCATTCGAGAATCGCAGCCGATGGTTTGTGCTCGGTTTTGCTTTTGCCTGCCTTCTCGGCTCGATTTATGGGTTTCTTCAGGGCGCGTGGCCCTTCGGCTTGGTCGAAGGGGTTTGGTCGATTGTTGCAGCACTCAAATGGTGGGTTACTCGGCAGAGAGTTTCAAAGTAGCCCCACTACCAAGTTTCGTCGCCCGTTCCGGTTTCCCCTGAGAACAATTTAGACTATTGCATTGCTTTCTCGGCAGCACTGGCACTGAACCCAAGATGAGAATACGTATTCGAAGAACTGTACTCGTGACTGCTACTGTCGCTGTGACCGCGTTCGGACAGGGCAATGCTCCCAATGCCGTGGCCCACGAGGATCCAGCCAAGATCATTCAATTTCTGAGCTCGACCATTTCCTGGTATCGCCAACGCGCGGTGGAGCAGAAACTCGCTAACGAACCCGTCGATCTCACTTTTTCGCAGGAGAATGCCCGGGTTGCCGACCAAGTCGTCCAACAGGCATTCGAATACGGACGAAACGAAGCCCAGCTCCAAAGCAAACGTCAGCCTGGGCAACAGACGCAGGTACAGACTTCAGCTCAATATCAGGGACTACGCCAGGCACTGCAGAAAGTCGAGCAACAAATCCAGGACACGCAGTCGGAGCTGCAGTCCGATCGCGAGAAGCTGACAAGTGCCTCTGCTGCGAAACGACAAATTATTCAGGCGACAACTCAGGAATTGCAGGGCGAGTTGGGACTGCTGAATGCCCGACGCGATGCATTACAGGCTATGGCGGATTTCGTCAGCTCCAGTGGCAGCGGCAATCGGATGGGATTGCGGGAACAAATCGAGGAACTGGCCCATTCAGTTCCGGCGGCACTGAGCCACACTCCTGTAACCAACCAGTCCGAAGCTACTGCGGAGCCATCGCCGACCGTAGCTAATCTGCTTGCCCCGAAAGCGCCGCCCACCGGAGTCTGGGGACTGTCAACTGACTTAATCCATCTTTCAGGCAAAAGGCGCTCTCTCAGAGACGTGCTCTCGTCGACTGAAGTCCTCAGGAAAACGGCGGACGGGTTGCAAGCTCCGCTAGTCGGCGACTTACAAGATTTGATCCATCAGGGTGACCAACTCTTTGCCGCCGCCGATACCGCGACGCCGGAAGGCCTGGCGCAGCAGACGCGACAGTTGGACGCGCTCACAGCGCAATTTAAACAAGTAACAGCCACGCTGTTGCCCCTCAGCAAAGTGGGAGTGTTGCTCGGAATTTACGAGACAACGCTAAAAAATTGGCGGGATTCCGTTCGCGACGAAGAGCGCGACGACCTCCGCCAATTGCTGCTCAGGCTGGGATTGCTCGCGGTGGCGATCGCACTTGTTTTTGCGATAGGTGAAGTCTGGCGGCGAGCAAGCTTTCGATATGTCCATGACGCACGCCGCAGATATCAGTTTCTGCTGCTTCGGCGAATCGTGATTTGGACTGCGGTCGTAATTATCGTTGTTCTTACTTTTGCCACACAACTCGGCTCGATTGTCACCTTCGCCGGATTGATTACTGCCGGTGTCGCGGTGGCCTTGCAGAACGTGATTACCTCAATCGTTGGATATTTCTTCTTGATAGGGAAATATGGCCTCCGGGTCGGCGACCGCGTCACCATCTCAGGAGTTACCGGAGAGGTAGTGGAAATAGGCCTGGTGCGAATTCACCTGATGGAACTCGGCGGGCCCGGTGATCACAACCCAGCGGCCGTATAGTTGCATTTTCCAATTCCATCGTCTTTCAGCCAACCGCCGGCATCTTCAAACAAATTCCCGGAACGAATTTTGTTTGGCATGAACTAAAGCTGACGCTCGCTTCCGAAACCGACTATCAAGTCGCCAAAGAACGCATTATCAAAGCGGTCGACTCTGCACTGGGTCACTACCGCGAGAACATTGACACTCAAAGGCGCATGGTTGAAACGAATCTGAGCACGGTCTCGGCCGGGGAGCTGCAACCCAAGGTGCGTTTGCACTATACGGCGTCAGGAATTGAAGCGACGGTGCGTTACCCGGTTGAAATTGAGAAGGCTACCGATATAGACGATCACCTGATGCGCGAGCTGATCGACGCAATTGAGAAGGAGCCGAAACTCAAACTCATCAGCGCCGAAATGCCCACGCCCAAAGTTGCAGCCTAGTTACAGGAGTTAATGCAGTAGGCCGACAGAAAGCGCAGCGTATTTAAGCACAGGGTTCGGATATACGCCCAGAAAGATGGTGGCGGCCAGGCTCAGTCCTAGAGCGAAGCCCAGTCCCGTGGAAATTGGCGCCACTGGCGCTTCTTCCTCACGCGGCTCGCGCATATACATCACCACGATAATGCGCAAATAGTAGTAGGCCGCCACCGCGCTGTTGAGCACACCGATGATTACCAGTCCTACCAGCGGGTGGCTGCCCTGCAAAGCTGCACTGAAGACGTAAAACTTGGCGAAGAATCCACCGGTGATCGGAATGCCGATCAGCGACAACAAAAATATTGTAAGGATTGCAGCTAAAACCGGCGACCGTTTTCCCAGCCCTGCGTAATCTTCGAGCGTGACAAAACGCTCGCCCGCGCCGGCAAAGTGTCCGATCACTGCAAACGCGCCAACGTTCATGGCCGCGTACGAAGCGGTATAGAACATGGCTGCGGGAATCCCGTTCGCCGGCAAGGAAGCAAACGCAATCAGCAAATACCCAGCATGTGCAATGGATGAGTAGGCGAGCAGGCGCTTCACATTGTCCTGTACGAGCGCGGCAACATTTCCGATTGTCATAGAAAGCGCCGCTGCAACCCAGATGAGCCACGGCCCTCCGGGAGCATGCGCCTCGAAAATAATGCGCAGCAACACCGCAAATACCGCCGCCTTCGGCGCCGTTGACATGAATCCCACAACCGGGGACGGCGCTCCTTCGTAAACATCCGGGGTCCAAACGTGGAACGGAGCCGCTGCGACTTTGAATCCCAGGCCAACGAACATAAGCGCCACGCCCAAATATGCCAGCAATGGCCCGTGGCCGGTTCCGGCATATTCGCCCAATGCTGCGCTAATTCGGACAATACTGGTGGATCCGGTGGCCCCAAACATCAAAGCTACGCCGTAAAGAAAGAATGCCGTGGCAAACGATCCCAGCAGGAAATACTTCACAGAGGATTCACTGCTGATTGCCGATTGACGACGAAATCCAGCCAGGATGTAGGTAGAGATGGAAGAAATTTCCAGCGCGATGAAGATGAGAACCAGTTCCATCGCCGACGACATCAAGGCCATGCCCACTGAGCCGAACAGAATCAGCGCGTAATATTCTCCGGCGCGGATCCGCTGCACTTCCATGTACTCGTAGGAGCTCAGTATTACGAGAATCGTGACCGCGGTCACGACGAAATGAAAAAACACGCTGAAGGCATCCAGCTTCACCATCTCAAAAAAACCAAGCCCCCAGAAGCGCGGCTGGGCCTGATAAAGCGTTGCGGCCAGGCCGGCAATCGCACCTAGGAGCGCAATCCCACCCAATGTCCGTTGGCTTCGCCGCTGGTCCATGACCGGATCGAGCAGCATGATAATCATGCCGAAGATTGAAAGCACGATCTCCGGCAGGATGCGAATGTAATCGACAGATTGCGGCAGGGCCTGCATGGTTTGGATGGCGGCCGTCGTCATCATTGCCCCACCATCTTGCTGGCGAATTGCGTGAACGGTACCAGAACATTGTGGACCGCGGGGTCAATCGTGTTCAGCCAGAGCAATGGCGCCACGCCCATGGCAAGGGCCATAATTGCGGTCGGCCAGAGCGCCACGCGCTCGCGAAGCTGAAGATCGGGAAGGGAATTGTTTTCTGAGTGCTTCACTGTGCCAAAGAAAACCCGCTGATACATCCATAGCAGATAGCACGCGCTCCAGATCACGCCCGTGGCTCCCACTACGCCCCACCACATCTTTGCCTGAAATGCTCCGCTCAATGCCAGGAACTCTCCAACGAAGCCATTCAGCAGCGGCAATCCGACCGATGCGAGCACAATGAAGAGAAAGAAAGTGGCGTATTTCGGCATGGGCGTTGCCAGACCACCGAACTCCGAAATCTCGTAGGTGTGTCGCCGCTCATAAATAATTCCTGCCAGCATAAACAGTCCGCCGGTAGAAATGCCGTGCGCCAGCATGATGAACATGGCGCCGTTAAGTCCAGCCTGCGTGAAGCTGAAGATGCCCAGCACCACGAATCCCAGGTGGCTGATCGACGAGTAAGCAATCAGCTTCTTCATGTTCGGCTGCACCATCGCCACCAGCGCGCCATACACAATGCCAATCAAAGCGAGTACTACAATCCACGAGGCGTTCACGCGTGACTGCACGGGAAAGAGCCCAAGATTAAAGCGCAGCATTCCATAGGTGCCCATTTTCAGCAGAACCCCGGCCAGCAGGACGGAGCCCGCCGTTGGAGCTTCAACGTGCGCGTCGGGCAGCCATGTGTGAAATGGGAACAGCGGAACTTTGACCGCGAATGCGATGAAGAATCCAAGAAACAGCATCAAGGGCACTCTCCCGGAGAATTCCGGGATGCCTCCGGAATGGATAGCATTCTGGACAACCACAAAATCGAAGCTGCCGGTCTTGGCGTAGAGCCACAGGATCGCGGCCAGCATGAAGACCGAAGCGATCATTGTGTACAGGAAAAATTTCACCGCCGCATACACTCGCCGCCCGTGGCCGTACACGCCGATCAGCAGCGCCATCGGAATCAGCGTGGCTTCCCAGAAGAAATAAAACAGGAATAAATCGAGGGAAACAAAGACGCCGATCAGACTTGTTTCCAGCACCAGCAGCAGGATGAAAAATTCTTTCACCCGGTCGTGAATCGAGTTCCACGAGATCAGTACGCAGAGCGGCGTCAAGAATGTGGTCAGCACTACCAACCACAGTGAGACCCCGTCCATCCCCATGTGGTAATGAATGTTGGGGGTCGAAATCCAGGAAACATCTTTATCGAACTGAAAACCTGCCAGTCCGCGATTAAAGTGCGCGGGCAAGTGCAGGGAGAGAACGAACGTGAGCAACGAAATGACCAGCGCGAATACCCGGATGTCCCGGTCCCGCCGCGGAAAAAACAGAAGCAGTAAGCCACCTACTGCGGGCGCGAACGTCACCAGCGTCAGAATATTGTTATCGAGCCAATTCATGGCGTCCGCAGCCCTACCCAGACCATGTAAGCGACCACTGCCGTCGCGCCAACTGCTATCCAGGCCGCGTAGGAACGAATATTGCCTGACTGCATGTGGCGCACTTCATCGGAAAGGTCGCGGGCGCCATCGGCGCTGCTGTTGAGCGTGGCGTCAATTACACCTTGATCGATTCCTCGCCAGAATACGGTGCCCGATAACGCGATCAACGGTTTCACAAATAACCAGGCATAGAGTTCATCGATCCAGTATTTGTGTGCCACTGCGGAATATAACCCGTGTAGTGACGCCGCAATCCGATCGGGCAATTCTGGCCGTCGCAGGTAAAGCAGCCATGCCAGAAACAAGCCGAGCAGCCCAGCGCCGACCGAAATGCCGGTAAATATCAGCTCCGTGCGATGACCGGTTTTCGGTTCGGCACCCTCAGTTTCTTTTTCCGGCGGCAGGGACTCTCCGGCTTGAGCATGTTCAGTATTTACCGCAGGCGTCGAAACGCGAAATACCGGCCCAAGGAATTGATCAAAGCGATTGTTTCCTCCCAGCGAGCCTGGCCATCCAACCCATCCGCCAACCACAGAAAGCACCGCAAGAATCACTAGCGGCGCCAGCATGATTGCGGGAGATTCATGGATTCCAGCGTGACCATGGCCATGTGGCGCGGGCGCCCCCGCCCGCGAGTCCAACACATGCTCTTCATGCCCATGCGAAGCTGCCGCCGCTCCTCGATATTCTCCGAAGAAGGTCATGAACCACAGCCGGAACATATAAAAAGAAGTGAGGAAAGCCGTCACTATGCCGATCAGCCAGTAAATCCAGCTCGCCTGATACGCACGCCACAGAATCTCGTCCTTGCTGAAAAAGCCTGCAAAAGGAGGAATGCCGGCGATGGCGAGGGTCGCGATAGTCATCGTCCAAAACGTCCAGGGAATATGCTTTCGCAAACCGCCCATCTTGCGCATGTCCTGTTCCCCGCCGACAGCGTGAATGACAGAACCGGCGGCCAGGAACAACAGTCCCTTAAAGAACGCATGCGTCATCAAATGAAAAATTCCCGCCGAAAACGCAGCTACGCCGCATGCGAGAAACATGTACCCAAGCTGCGAGATGGTGGAATACGCCAGCACCTTCTTGATATCGGTTTGGGCAATGCCGATCGTAGCTGCGAAGAACGCCGTCAGCGTTCCGATGATGGCCACGACCATCAATGCGCTCGGAGCACGCTCGAAGATAACGTGCGACCGCGCCACCATGTAAACGCCTGCAGTTACCATCGTGGCCGCATGAATCAAAGCTGAAACCGGTGTCGGGCCTTCCATCGCATCCGGCAGCCATACGTAAAGCGGGATTTGCGCTGACTTGCCGCATGCGCCCAGCATGAGCAGAAGCGCAATCGCGGTCAGAAATCCCACTCCTGCCGTCTCAGGAGAATAGGGTTTCACGGCATCGAAGACTCTCTGGAAATCCAAAGTCCCGAAATGCTTGATCATCAAAAACAGGGCGATCAAAAATCCAAAATCACCGATGCGATTCACAATGAATGCTTTTTTGCCCGCCGCCGCCGCCGAATCCCGAAGAAAGAAAAATCCAATGAGCAAATACGACGCCAGTCCCACGCCCTCCCAGCCCACAAACATGAGCAGGTAATTGCTGGCGAGGACCAGCGTCAACATGAAGAACATGAACAAGTTCAAGTAGCTGAAGAAGCGGTAGTAGCCGCCATCCTCCCACATGTATCCGACCGAATAGATGTGAATGAGAAAACCGACGCCAGTCACGATCAGCAGCATCACCAGCGAAAGCTGGTCTAGAGCGAAAGAGTAGTCAACGCTAAAACTGCCGGAGCTCAGCCAGGTCGCGAGGTTTTCGACGTGCGGCAGCGTCAAGGAAGAGAACCGGGCGGCAATCCATAACGCCATGCCAAATGCCGCGCCGCAAAATGCCAGCGCCACCCCCGCCACCATTTGGCGCGAGAAGCGCTTCCCCAAGAGGCCGTTAATAGCGGCGCCAATCAGAGGCAATATCGGAATCAGCCAGAGATGCAGGTTGGGCGTCATAGTTTGAGGAGGTTTACCTGGTCGACGTTCAAGGTCTCGCGGGTGCGGAATAGCGCAATTATGATTGCCAGACCAACCGCCGCTTCCGCCGCCGCTACTACCATCACGAAGAACACAAACACCTGACCACTCAGTTGTTGCCAGCGTGCCGCAAAAGCGACGAACGAGAGATTCACGCCATTGAGCATCAGCTCAATCGACATAAAAATCGTAATGATGTTGCGCTTGATCAAAAACCCGGTAACACCGCAGGCAAACAGCATCCCGCTCAGCACCAGATAATACGAAAGCGGAACCACTCAGTCCTCCCTCTTGCTTCGCGCAACCGATTCAGTCCGAGCCGCCAGCACCACGGCGCCCATGATCGCGATCAATACCAGGATCGACGTCACTTCGAACGGCAGCAGAAACTGGTGAAACAAAAGTTGCGCAATGTCGGCAGGATGTCCCGGCAAAGCGCCGATCGCCGCAACGCCCGCATTCGAACGCGCGAGGAGTGCCCAGCAGACAATCACCATGCCTGCCAGAACGGCGGGAATGCCCAACAGCCACGCCACACGGCTGCCGCTGGTACGTTCTTCCTCCCCGGCGTTCAGCAACATGATCACGAAGACAAATAGCACCATAACGGCGCCGGCATAAACAATCACTTGAATCGCAGCCACGAATTCTGCGCCCAACAAAAGAAATTCCACCGCCAGTGATCCCATCACCACCACGAGCGATAGTGCGCTGTTGATGGGATGGCGCTGCAGCAGCAGGTTTACCGCGCCCGCCACGCATACAAAGCCAAACACCGAAAATAAAATCAGATGAAGCATAGAAAACAGTTGTCAGTGGCTGGTGATTAGTGACAGTTCAACCCGCGGTTTTCTGACCACTAATCACTAGCCACTAATCACTCAACTCAACACCACCACCACCGCCGTTATCACTAGATTTGCAATTGCCAGCGGCAGCAAAAACTTCCATCCGAACGCCATCAGTTGATCGTACCGAAAGCGCGGCAATGTCCCACGCACCCAGATATAAACAAAGAGAAAACCAAAGACCCGCGCCACAAACCACAGCAACGGCAAAAGTTGCTGCAGCCAGCCGGGGCCAAACAGCGGCCCACTCCATCCGCCTAAAAACAGCAGCGACGCCAGGCACGCCACGGTGATCATGTTGGCGTACTCCGCCATGAAGAACATGGCAAATTTCATCGCGCTGTATTCGGTGTGATAGCCGGCGACAAGCTCAGTCTCAGCTTCCGGCAGATCGAAGGGAATGCGGTTGGTCTCGGCATATGCGGCCGTCAAATAAATAAAGAACGCGAAGATTTGCCCGCCGCGGAAGATGAACCAGTTGGGAATGAATCCCCAAAAGTGCCCGGCCTGCGCTTCCACGATCCCGCGAAGGCTGAAAGTCCCAGCCAGAATCAAGACTCCAACCAGCGACAGTCCCAGAGCGATCTCATAGCTGACCATTTGAGCGCTCGCCCGCAATCCGCCAAGCAGCGAATACTTGCTGTTCGAGGACCACCCCGAAAGCGCAACTCCGTAGACGCCGAGCGACGTGATGCCCAGCACCACCAGCAGCCCGATGTTCACGTCGGTGATCTGAAACGGCGTTCGAAATTTCCCGACGCTAAACCAATTGCCGAACGGGATCACAGCTATCGAAGTGACTGCAAAAATAACAGCAATCATCGGCGCCGCGATATACAGAGGCTTGAAGACATGTGGCGGCGTCAGGTCCTCTTTGAATAAAAATTTGATTCCATCCGCCGCGGGTTGCAAAAGGCCGAACGGCCCGACGCGAGTGGGTCCCCAGCGGTTCTGCATATGCCCAACCACTTTGCGCTCCAGCCAGACCGTATACGCCACCGCGGTCAGAAGAACAAACAGGACCAGTGCAGTCTTGATCACAGAAACGATGATGAAGGTGGTGATAGGCATCTTGCTTTTTATCTTAACCACGAAGGACACGAAGTCTCACGAACGAAAACCAAGTCCAAGAGCATTTACTTCGTGTACCTTCGTGTCCTTCGTGGTTATCGCTTAGTCCGCGGACGTCATTTCCGCCGGCTCCGGATCCTTGTTCTCAATAACAGAATTCAACGTTCGAGAATATCTCCCCAATGTTCCCGAGCTGAAAAGATTGTTTTTCGCCGGCACAATCTCCTCCGGATTCTGCTCCGTGCCCGGGCCCATCGCAGCAATCGAAGTATGCTGATCGTTCCCCGCCATCAGCTCAATTCTCGAAACGTCATATCCCGACACCAGGCGCTGGATTTCATCCAAAGTTGCCACGGGATCGAACGGGCTCATCTTCGGTTCTAAGCCATTCGCCTCGAGCCAGACTGCGTGCTGGTCAGCCTCCCCCGACTGTGCCCCGCGCGATTGGCCCATGTCGGCATGAACTCCATGACCGAATGGGACAAGTTTACGCACATCGAACCCGATCGCATCCGCGATGCGAACGATCATCTCGAAATCCGGCTTTGCGTCCGTGACCTCTCCGGCCTTTTTCAGAATTTGAATGTCGCCGCAGGTGTTGGTGAACGTTCCGGATTTTTCATATGCATTTGCTGCCGGCAATACCACGTCCGCCAGCGCAGCCGTTTCGGTCAGGAACATATCTTGCACAACTACAAAACTGTTCTTCAAAGTGGAGGGGTTAACATTGAGCCTTCCAACCGGGTTCGCGCCGATGACATACAGCGCCTTAAGTTGACCAGTTTTCGCAGCATCGAACATTTGGGCGATGTTCATTCCGGGCGCGGCTGGCGCAATTTTCCATTCTTGGTGAAACTTCGCAGCATCTGAAACCGGGAAGTACCCGGGCAGCAGATCGGGATAAAGACCCATGTCGGCTGCACCGCGCGAGTTAGCGTAATCGCCTAGGCAGAGAAGTTTGGCGCCAGGCACGCTCGCTGCAAATTTCGCGAGAGTTTGTATGTCTTCGCCGAAAATTTCGGAGCCAAAAATGATCACCAGACCTTGCTCTGCGCGAAGCTTGTCGCGGACGGCGTTCCAACCCTCACGGGTGGCAAAGGAAGCGAGAGAGTCATCTCCACCTAAAAACTCGGTGAAGTCTATCTCTGACGTCACTTGAGTGAAACTCGTCGCTTGGCGCCGCAGCTTGATGGGCCGATTATTTATGATATAAAGCCGCGCGTTGTGTAGCCGCACATTGTTCCGAATCTGCCACGCAAGCAGCGGGTGCTCCTCGGTGGGGTCGTTTCCAATCAGAAGAATTGCCGGCGCGTTATAGACATCGCGCATGCTCGCGGTCGCGCCAGCGTTTCCGTGCACCGCGGCAGCAAGAGAAGGGAAGTCGGCGGTGCGGTGATGGTCAATATTGTTGGTCCCCAGCGCCACGCGAGCGAATTTCTGAAGAAGATAATTTTCTTCGTTAGTCGTCCGCGTCGAGCCGATCACGCCAATTGCTCGTCCACCTTCTCGATCGAGAACTTCTTTGAACCGCTTTCCAACGACTTCAAAAGCTTCCTCCCAGGTCGCGGGGACCAAACGGCCATGCTTGCGAATCAGAGGTTGCGTCAAGCGGTCTTCGTTATTGGCGAAGTCGAACCCATAGCGTCCCTTGATGCAAAGGAAGTCACCGTTGATCCCGCTCTTATCGCGATTATCTCCACGAACGATTTGCATGCCGGTGTCGGAACGCCGCACACCCAACGTCGTCTTGCATCCATCAGCACAATGCGTGCAAGTTGTCCCGACGTGCTTCATCTCCCAGGGCCGCGTTTTGTAACGATAAGCGCCCGACGTCAGCGCTCCCACCGGGCAGATGTCGATGCACATCCCGCATTCTTCGCACTCAAGATGATCTTGTTTGTTCGGGACAATCGTAGAAACTGCGCCACGGTTATCCACGCCGAGCGCCGAAACGTCCATGCCCTCGCCGCATATGCGCACGCAGCGATAGCACAGAATGCAGCGCGGACGATCGAAGTAAACCACCGGCGACCACTGCTGCTCATCGCGATGCTGCTTCAGTTCGATGAACTTCGATTCAGCCGCCCCGTACGAGAACGTCATGTCCTGCAGTTCGCACTCGCCACCCGCGTCGCAGACGGGACAGTCCAGCGGATGGTTGCCAAGCAGCATCTCGACCATGCTCTTGCGCGCCTGGTGAATCTCGTCCGTGTCGGTCGCGACCACCATGCCCTCGGTGATCCCCGTCGTGCACGCAGTCTGTAGCTTCGGCATCTTCTCTACCCGCACCAGGCACATGCGACATGCGCCCTGCAGCGAGAGATTGGGGTAATAACAAAATGACGGCACTTCAATGCCGGCGTTCTTGCAAGCTTCAATCAACAAGGTGCCTGCCGGCGCAGACACCGGTTTGCCATCGACCGTTAGGTTCACGAGTTTTGGTGCGTCAGCCATGAAAATTCAGCTACTAGCTTTTTAGCTGTTAGCCTTTAGCAAGCCCGATTGCGTTCGTGCTAAAAGCTAAGAGCTAATGGCTAAAAGCTCTCAAGCAAAAACCGGCAGCCTTTCCACTGCGCCTTTTTGCTCAAACGGACACGGCCTGCCTTCCAAATGATCTTCGAATTCTTTTCTGAATTTTTTCACAATTGAAATTGTCGGTAGCGCCGCCGCGTCTCCCAGCGGACAAAACGTTCGTCCCAGCATGTTTTCGGACAAGTACTGGATGTTATCAATGTCTTTCTTAATTCCGCCTCCGGCATGGAAACGAGTCAGAGTCTTATCCAGCCAGTCGGTGCCTTCCCGGCAGGGAATACACCATCCACAACTTTCGTGCTGATAAAACTTCATAATGCGGAGCGCAAATTTCACCATGCAGGTTGAGTCGTCCACCATCACGACTCCGCCCGAACCAAGCATGCTCCCAACTTTCATCAGCGTGTCAAAATCCATTGCCACATCAATCTCGTCGGCAGTTAGCAGCGGACAGCTCGATCCACCAGGCACTACCGCCTTCAACTTGCGCCCGTTAGGAATTCCGCCGCCCACGTCGTAGATCATCTTCTTCAGGTTATAGCCCATGGGCAATTCGTAGACTCCGGGCTTGTTCACGTGTCCGCTTAGACAAAACAGCCGCGTGCCACCATTCTTTGGCGTGCCTAGATTCGCGAACCACTCCGCTCCGCCAAGAATAATCGGCGGTACACTCGCCAGGGTCTCCGCATTATTGATGACAGTCGGCCCGCCCCACAGTCCCACTACCGCAGGGAAGGGCGGCCGAATGCGAGGAACGCCGCGCTTGCCTTCGAGCGACTCCATTAGCGCCGACTCTTCACCTACTTCGTATGCGCCGGCGCCGCCATGCCAGTACACTTCAAAGTCGCGCCCGCTGCCGAAGATATTTTTGCCGAGAAATCCCTTGGCATACGCTTCGGCGATTGCCTTTTGCATAATGTCCAGCAGATATCGGTACTCGCCGCGAATGTAGATGTATCCGGAACTAGCGCCAACCGCGAGTCCCGCAATGATTACGCCTTCGATCACCGAGTGCGGATCTTCTTCAAAGATCAGTCGGTCCTTGCATGTGCCCGGTTCGCTCTCGTCACCGTTGCACAAAATATATTTCGGCTTCACGGACTGCTTGGGAACGAATGACCACTTCAGTCCCGTGTTGAATCCTGCGCCGCCGCGCCCCCGCAATCCCGAGTTCTTGACCTCGTTGATGATTGCGTCCGGCTGCATGCCGAGCGCCTTACGCACGGCCTTATAGCCGTCGAGCTCGAGGTAGCGATCGATTTTCGTCGCGCCTTTTCCAAAGCGCTTCGAGACGACACGAACCTCATCGGGATGGGAAACCAGCGTAGCCATTTGAATGCAGAATTTAGAAGTAGGAATGCAGAACTAATTGCGGTTCACATTCTGCATTCTGACTTCTAAATTCTGACTTCCTTCTGAACTCTGACTTCTTACCGCGCTGTCCTTCTATATTCGTCCAAGACCTTGTCCATCTTTTCCGCTGTCAGATTCTCGTGAAAATCGTAGTTCACCTGCGCCGCGGGCGCCCAACTGCATGCGCCGATGCACTCGACGTGCTCAAACGAGAACAAACCATCAGGCGTCGTGCCCTTGTGACCGATGCCTAGTTTCTTCTCGCAGTGCTCAATCAGTTCGTCGGCGCCGCGCAGCAAACACGAGATATTTCTGCACACCTGAACGTTATATTTCCCCTTCGGTTTCGTGGTCAGCATTGAGTAGTAGCTGATCACGTTGCGCACGTCGAGCTCAGTCAAATCCAGCCGGCTAGCGATTTCCGCAATCACTTCCTCGGACAGGAATCCAGCCTCGTCCTGCGCATAAAGAAGCGTCGGAACAAGGACTGACCTTTTCGTCGGATAATGCGTCAGCATCTCCGTGAACCGCGATTCGAATTGATCCGAGAATCTCATCCGATTTGGTAATTTTGTAATCGTTTAATTTGGTAATTTAACCTAATCACTTTCGCCGCGCCGTGTTTTGAGAAGCCGTAAACAATGCGCTTAGTTCGTGTGCTTCCTTCAACAAATCGGACAGCTTCGTTTCCGGGACGATCTCGCAATCCACGAGCATCTCCAACCAGAACACCACTTCGTCGGCTTCCTCAACGACCAATCCAATCTTTGCAATCCACTCAGCACGCGAGCGCGCTCTGCATGCAGCTCTATAGTTGGCTGCAACCGAGGTACCGCATCGGAGCAGCTGTTTTCCGAGAACCTGAGCATCGCTTCGGTACGGCAGCGATCGGTACAACTTCACTGTCCGAATCGCAAACGACTTAGTGCGATTTCGAAGTTCCTCGGGTCCCGTGGTCACCAAGCCTCCGGGTCTCAAATTACAAAATTACCCGATTACAAAATTACAAAGTGCTTTACCTATCAATTTCTCCCAAGACAATATCGATGCTCCCAATCGCCGCCACCACATCCGCGAGCAGCCGGCCTTCGCACATCTTCGGTAAAGTCTGCATATTCGCCAGGCATGCTGCGCGCATGTGTACGCGATACGGTTTCGCCGAGCCGTCGCTCACGACGTAATACCCCATCTCGCCGCGCGGCGACTCCACCGCCTGATAGACCTCGCCTTCCGGAACCGCGAAACCTTCAGTGACAATCTTGAAGTGGTAGATGAGCGCTTCCATCTCCGTCTTCATCTTCTCGCGATCGGGCAGCACAACCTTTGGCGCGTCGGCCTTGACCGGGCCCGACGGCATGCCGTCGAGCGCCTGCTGCACAATGGCGATGGACTCACGCAACTCCCGTACCCGGCACAGGTATCGATCAAAAACGTCACCCTCTTTACCCAGGGGTACGTTGAATTTGAAGTTCTCGTATCCGGTGTACGGCATATCGCGTCGCAGGTCGATGTCCACGCCGCTGCCTCGCAGAGTTGGACCGCTGGCACCCAGCGCAATCGCATCTTCCGCAGAAATCGTAGCCACGCCTTTGGTCCGCATCATCCAGATCGGATTGCCGGTGAGCAGCCCTTCGTACTCATCCACCTTCGAAGGAAATCGGTCTGCAAATTTACGCACGCGGTCGAAAAAGTCGAGTGGCGGCTCCAGCGCAACTCCGCCTATGCGGAAATACGAAGTCATCATGCGCTGCCCGCTGATCGCCTCAAACAACCTCAGGATGTCTTCACGCTCGCGGAAGCAATAGAGAAATACCGTCATGGCGCCAATGTCCATGGCGTGAGTGCCAAGCCACACCAGATGCGAGTTGATGCGCGTCAGCTCATTCATCATCACGCGCAGCCACTGTGCTCTCGGCGGAATTTCCAACCCGAGCAACTTCTCGACGGCCAGCGCATAGCACAAATTGTTCGTCATCGGGCAGAGATAATCGATGCGGTCGGTAAGCGGCACCACCTGGTGGTAGAACTTCGCTTCGCAGGTCTTCTCGATGCCTGTGTGTAGGAAACCGATGTCGGGCATCATGCGCACCACGGTCTCACCATCGATCTCAAGCAGCAGGCGCAATACCCCATGCGTGGACGGGTGCTGCGGCCCCATGTTCAGGATCATGGTCTTGTCCTGACCGGGTTCTAGCGCGGGCGTGGGAGTGAGGTGGGCCATAACCGAAAACTTACCTGTAGCCCTCCACCGGATAATCTTTTCTGAGCGGGTGGCCTTCCCAATTTTCCGGCATCAGCAAGCGGCGCAAATAAGGATGGCCATTGAACCGGACTCCGAACAGATCAAAAACTTCGCGTTCAAAATAATTTGCCCCAGGCCAAACAGACGTCAACGAATCGAGCGCAGGTGTCTCGCCGCTTAACTTCACTTTCAGCCGGACACGCTCCTTGTTAGGAATGGACAATAGATGATAGATGACCTCAAAGCGCGGCTCAGATGGATACCAATCCACGCAGGTTATGTCGGACAGATAATTAAAAGGACATTTGGGATCGTCCCGCAATACCGCACTGGCTTGGCGAATCGCCGAACGCTCAACATGAATTGTCATTTCGTCGCGATCGAACTTCACGCCCTCGACCGCCTGCCGATTCCACCCAACTAGCCTGGCTACGGCAGGATGTCCTTTGAGTTGCTCGATGTCGGTAACTGCCGGCGCGAGCGCCATCAGAGCCCACCCTTTCCGGTAACGCCAACAAGTTCGGGCTCCGGCTCTCTAGATGAACTTCCGCCGCGTGTGTCACGCGTGATTCTCGCAGCCTGCGGTGAAGAGATGGTCAATCCCCAATCCAGCGCGCCCTTTTTCCAGATATACCAGTAGCCCACGAGCACGATCCCGATGTACACGAACATCTCAGAAAGTCCGAAAAGACCTTGGCCCATTCTCTTCAAGTCTTTCAAGATGATCGCCCACGGATAAAGGAACACGGCTTCCACATCGAACAGGATAAAAAGCATGGCGACCATGTAAAACTTTACTGAGAAGCGTTCGCGGGCGTCGCCGATCGGCGTCATGCCGCATTCATACGGAGACAGTTTTGCCCGCGTCGGCTTGCGATAGCCAATAATCCAGGAGAGCGTTACCAGCGCGCTGGCCAAAGCGCCTGCCAAAATAAAGTGGATCAGGAGCGGCAGGTAGCTTCGGCCAAAATCATTGTCAGGCATAGGAAAGCTGAATAAAATTTCGCTGAATAACTAAACGTTCTAGATTAGAGTTCAGGAGAAATAGTGTCAAGCGAGGGAGGCTGAGCTTTGCATACGCAGCTCGATTTTTAGATCGGACCGCCATGTCACCGTTATGAGTACGAAATTGCGCAAAGCAGTCACGATTTTCGCTGCCTTGATAACAATTGTCCTGAACGTTTACACGAGTTATCGGGCTTCGGACTTTATCTACTTGCATTGGGTGTTTGAAGGAAATGATCTCAGAGATCTGACCCCTGGCGATGGAATCGGGATGTTGGCTCTTTGGATATTCATGTTGATCCTCGGATGGGTCGCGCTCTTTTTCATCTGGAGATGGCTGTACAGCAGAATTTCGACATGAAGCCGCGACCTCGACTTCACAACCTACTCAAATATTCCATAATCTCCTGCTGGCCCCAATTCACTTCGCCGATGAATTTGCGCCGGATCATGCCGTTGCGATCGATGATGTAAGTCTCGGGAACTTTGAACGTGCCATACTGCGACGAGACTGGAGCAACCACGCCGGTATCGGTTTTTCGGCCTGACTCGCGCACTGTGAGTAGATCAATATGATGGTCTTTTAGAAATTTGTGGTAGTCGTTGGCGTCGTCGTCCAGGCTCACCGCCAGCACGGTAACGTCCTTTCCCTGAAATCTCTTCTGCAGCTGTTCGAGCGACGGCATTTCGTCGACACAGGGCGGGCACCATGTCGCCCAGAAATTCAGTACCACAATCTTCCCGCGCAACTGGCTCAGTGTGACGCTGCGGTCGGAATCTTGAATTGTGAAATTAGGCGCCACAGTGCCGATGCTCGAAGGTTTGGAGTGGCCATAACAACCACTGAGGATCGACAAGCAGGCTAGAACGAGAGCGGAGCGCACGCAGATATAATAAATGGTTCGCAGTATGGAATACTCCCGCATGCCTTCCTTAGTAGGATGTCATTCCGAATGGCTTTAGCCATGAGGAATCTGCAGTTTTGGAATAGAAAGCAGATTCCTCAGGGGTGAATCCATTCGGAATGACATTAACTAAAGGACTAATAGATTTGGATCGAAGATCCAATTCCGTCGTCTCCATCATCGTTCCGGCCCGGAATGAAGAAGCTTGCCTTGGTGCCTGCCTGGACTCGCTGGTCGCACAAACCGGAAGCGATTTTGAAATCATTGTGGTGGATGACGCCTCTACGGACAGCACTGCCGAAATCGCGCGATCGTTTGAGATCAACGAAGGCTCCGGCGCCCGGAGCTCCACAGTCCACGTAGGGGCGGACGCCCTGGTCCGCCCTGACATTCGAGTCATCCCCGCCGGCCCGCTCCCCGACAATTGGACCGGCAAGAACAACGCCATGACCGCAGGCGCGAAGGTCGCGAAAGGGAAGTGGCTGCTCTTCACCGACGCCGACACATTCCACAAGCCTGGATCTCTGGCACGCGCGGTCGCCGAAGCAGAAGAACATAATGCCGCGCTGCTTTCGTATTCTCCCGAGCAGGAGGTTCATGGCTTCTGGGAAAAAGCGGTTATGCCTGTGATCTTTGCCGAGTTGGCGGCAACCTATCCTCCAGCAAAGGTGAATGATCCGGCTTCTCCCATCGCCGCGGCAAACGGACAATACCTGTTGATCTCGCGCGAAGCCTACGATGCGGTCGGCGGTCACACAACAATCGCGAGCGATCTATTAGAAGACGTCGCCATGGCGCGGCTGGTGAAATCCTCGGGCCGTAAAATTTTCTTCCGCTACGGCGGTGACGCCGTTCGCACTCGCATGTACCGCAGCTTCGCGCAATTGAAAGAAGGCTGGACGAAAAATTTGGCCCTGTTGTTTCCGAACGCATCCGTAGCGTGGGACATCGCTTTGCGCTACCTCACGTCCCTTTCGGGGTCCCTATGTCTCCCGATAGCGATTGCGGGGCTGTATTTTCGTCAAACACCACCGATCGCATTGCTTTTTTTTGCTTTTCCGCTGGCCACGTGGTTGCGAATTCGGAAGGCACATTTCAGCTTGGGCGCAACCACGATGGCTCTATATTTCGGTCAGGCCTTATTTTTCTACCTCCTGCTTCGCTCAAGATCACACAAGAGAAACTCGGGTGTGATCTGGAAGAATCGAAAATATTTGCCTTCCCCATCGGATGAGAATTGGGAAAGGGGCACCATTCGAAGATAAATGCTCTACCTCACCCGCAAAGCTGAATTCGCCGCCTCGCACTACTATCACAATCCAGAACTTTCTCCGGAGGAGAACCGCCGCATCTTCGGCAAGTGCGGCAACCCCAACGGACACGGGCACAATTACGTGCTCGAAGTCACGGTAAAGGGTGAGATCGACCCGCGCTCCGGTTTCGTGGTGGATCTCAAGCAACTCAAGGAAACCATGCACCGCGAGGTGCTCGACGCCATGGACCACCGGTTCCTGAACAAAGAAGTCCCGGAATTTCGGACGCAGATTCCCACCACGGAGAACCTGGCCATCGCTATCTGGCAGCGGCTCGCGCCCAAGCTCACGAATGCCAAACTGCACCGCGTGCGCGTCTACGAGAACCATGACTTGTTTGTAGATTTTTATGGAGAGGAATGAGGAAAGATTGAGTAATTTTGTAATTTGGTAATCGCGTAATTTAACGCTCTGTGTCGCCTTTGTGTCCTCTGTAGTAAAGCCTTTTCTTTTTTTGTAACCACAGAGAACACCGAGTTACACCAAGGAAGACCCACAGAGGCAAGTCTCAATTTCCTTAATTACCAAATGGCAAAGGCTCACCTTTCCCGCCGCTATCGCTTTTCCGCCTCGCACCGGCTGCACAGCGAGCAGCTGTCCGACGCGGAGAACCGTACCATCTATGGCAAATGCAATAATCCGTTCGGCCACGGTCACAATTACGTGCTTGAAGTCACAGTAACCGGGCATGTCGACGACAGCACCGGAATGGTCTGCAACCTGGTCGATCTCGACGAATGCGTGCAGCGCGAGGTCCTATCCCGCTTCGATATCGAAAACTTGAATATGCGTCCGGAATTCGCAAATTCTGTGCCCACAACGGAGAATCTGTGCTTCGTCATCTTTGATCTTTTGAATCAGGATATTTTGAAGCGTAAGTTCACGCGGGCACATCTGGAAAGAGTGCGGCTGGAAGAGACGATGATGAATTCGTTTGAGTACAGCGGGGATTAGCGTGCCGTCACTCCGAAGCTCTTCGGAGTGACATAATAAAAAGGCAAGATGAAGCAGACAGTCGAAAACCCGACCCTGACCAGCGCGTCCTTCGAAGAACTGGTTCGCGAGATGCTGGTTCGCCTGGGAGAAGACCCTGAGCGCGAGGGATTGCTTCGCACGCCGGAACGAGTGCAGAAAGCTTTCCAGTTTCTGACTCGGGGCTACAACGAAGATCCAGAGGCTCTGCTCAAGAATGCGCTCTTCACCGTCACCTACGATGAAATGGTAATTGTGAAAGATGTGGAAGTGTTCAGCCTGTGCGAGCATCACATGCTGCCGTTTTTTGGCAAAGTGCATGTCGCCTACATTCCGAATGGCAAAGTCATTGGTCTCAGCAAAATTCCGCGCCTCATTGAAATATTTTCGAGGCGCTTGCAAATCCAGGAACGACTCACCACCCAGATTGCCGAGACGATTCAGAAAGTCGTTCAACCGCAAGGCGTCGGTGTCGTAATCGAGGCCCGACATCTTTGCATGATGATGCGCGGCGTCGAAAAGCAGCATTCCGCTGCGGTGACCTCCTCAATGCTCGGCTGCTTCCGCGAGGAGCAGGAGACCCGCACCGAATTCCTCTCCCTCATTCGCCAGCGCCCAAACGGAATCTGACACCGATTTCAGATTGAAAATTGTAGATATATTTGCGCGTGAGCGACCCTCTCAATCGGTCGGGCCAGTCAGCCATCGCAAATCTGCAATCTAAAATCTAAACTACAATCTAAAATGTGAATCCGGGCATAGCCTTCCCTGTAACCCTTAGTGCCAAAAATTCAGCTTGCGTCGAGGCTGTTCCTGGAGTAACTTTTTCGCAACTTGGTGCCTCGCGAGTTTAGGGCCCCCTGGAGCGACCATGCAGCTCCGATTTGCAGTACTCCTGATTTCCTTGGCCTTTGCGTTTTCCCCTGTTCCCCTGATCTCGCAGGCGCTTCACGTCACCCACGAACCTGATCCTGCGCTGGCTGGTCCGCCGCCCGCGGACACGCCGAGGTTTTATCACGATCACAGCATTCGCGACATCGACGCCATTGGGAATCGAAATATCGGATGCGGACGCGGCATTGGCAACTGGTACAGCCTGGAGCGTCAGATCGCCATGGGCAAGGGATACTCCGATCAGGTTGAAGCCACTTCGAAGCTGGTCAAAGACCCCGAAATTGCAAATTACATCAATGCCATTGGTCAGAACTTGGTGCGGAATTCTGATTCGCTGGTGCCCTTCACTATCAAGGTGATCGAATCGGACGACATCAATGCATTCGCGCTTCCCGGCGGCTTTTTCTACGTAGATACTGGGCTTATTCTGGCGGCTGACAATGAAGCCGAACTTGCCGGCGTGATGGCCCACGAGATTGCGCACGTCGCCGCTTGCCACGTAGCTCGGCAGAATACGCGCGGCAAGATGATGAACATGGCATCTATTCCGCTCATGATGCTGGGTGGTCCCATCGGCTACGCTGGATATGAAGTCCTTACCATTGCCACACCTCTGACCTACTTCAAGTTCTCCCGCCGCTTCGAGTCCGAGGCGGATTTCCTCGGCATTCAGTACATGTATAAAGCGGGATACGATCCCCAGGCCCTCACCGCTTTTTTCGAAAAGATAAAAAGCCTTGAGAGAGGCAAAGAAGGCGTGGTTGCCAAGGCTTTCCGCACTCATCCGCAGACGCCCGACAGGATCGAGAAGACCCAGGCCGAGATCAACACTCTTCTGCCGCCACAGCTGGAATATAAAGTGGACACGTCCGACTTCGAGGATGCAAAGGCGCGTTTGGAAAGTCTGGAGAACCAAGACGGGCTTCGAATCGAAAAGGCAAATCGGCCAACGTTAAGAAAGAGAGAGCCGTCGGAAGTCGGACCGAACTAACAAAATAAATAAGCCCGGCAGGTCACAGAACCTTAGACCTTGTCCTTCGAATGATCTCGCGTCGACTCCGTACCCAGCTTGCCAGCGGCTAGATCTTGCACCAGCTTCAGGTCCGCTTCTAAAAAATCGTAAGAGGGTAACTCGGCCGGCTTTGCCCAGCGCACATCCTTAAAAATCCGGTTCTCGATCTCGCCGGAATATTTGCGAACATCGTAAAAGCGAAGTTCCACCGCGCTGCCGTTCGGATATTCGTGACGGAAGCGCTCCACCTCATCGCCGACCACGGCGTCGATACCCAGTTCTTCTTCCAGTTCGCGGCGCATAGCATCTCGCGGCTGTTCGCCATCTTCAATTTTTCCGCCGGGAAACTCCCACTTCAGCGGCATGGTCTGATGGCGTGTCCGCTGACAGATCAGCACAGTTTGGTCCTGCCAGATGAGCGCTGCCACCACCCGCTTCATGGCCGGGACTCATTTCGCGAGTTCTGTTTTGCCTTAGGCAGAGAATTCGAAGAAGTCATCGCGCTGCTGATACATCGTAGTCCGTGGGCTTGTGGAAAAAACTCTGGGTGAATTGCGGAAGCCAGCGCCTGAAGACCGCAGACAAGTGTCGGCGCCGGGGTATTCAGATATTCATCGCGAACGCAGTAAACTCGCGCGCTCCGGGCGGCTGAAGTGTTCTCCCATCTTCGATCGTGAATGATCTTTTCCAGCGGGACACGATCTCCCGCACCGCACCAGGCGGCGACGATGACATCCGGATTTTCGCCCTCGACGGCTGCAAGCGAAGTCTGAACTCCCGGTGTTCCGACGAATGTGCCTCCCGCAGCTTCCACCAGTTCGGCAACCCAAAGTTGAGACGCGATCAAGGGTTTGCCCCATTCCTCGCAAAACACACGCAATCGCGGTAGGGTTCTCGTGCGCACCCTCACCGTCTCAATCTCATCCTGCATTCGTTGAATAACTCGCGCTCCCTCCTCACGCGCACCCATAATTCCAGCGATGGCCGCAATGTCACCGTAGATGTCGGCGAGTGATTTGGGCGCTAATCCCAGGAAGCGCGCTCCGGCTTTCATAATTTCGGCAAGCGCTTTCTCCTGGTAGGGCACCGACGCAATCACGAGATCGGGCCTGAGCTGCGAGATTTGCGCCGACTGTGCTGTCCACGAGTCTGCAACTATGACTGCTCCGGCATCCGCGATCTCGGGGCATACTTCCAAGCAGTACTTCGTGCAGGCAACCAGCGAAGACAATTTGCCTAGATCTCGAAGGATTACGGTTGCGCTTGGCTGTAGCGAGACCACGCGCTTAGGCGTGTAGTCCATAGAACTAGTATTGCAGAGGAAGCACGGATTTCAGAATGCAGAAGTCAGAAGGAAGAATGAAGAAGTACGAGAATTGCTTTTATTCTACATTCTGGCTTCTGACTTCTGCATTCTGTCTTCTTCCTTCTGAATTCTTGGTTTTCCTTCGTGTACCTTTGTGCCCTTCGTGGTCAACGGTTTTAAGCTTTTAGGGATAAAGGAAATTCTCGTCGTTCTGCATTCTGACTTCTTCCTTCTGAATTCTTGGTTGACTTGGCTAGAATTATCTCGTGTACTCGCCCCAAGTCCTGGATCATTTCGAGCATCCACGTAATCCGGGTATCGTGAGTTCGCCAAACGCCGCGGCGCAAGTCGAGAACCCGGTCTGCGGAGATGTTCTGCAATTAACCGCGCGAATTTCACAGGAACGTTTCACGGAAATAAAGTTTTTGGCGAAGGGTTGTGTTTCCGCAATAGCATGCGCATCGGCCATCGCCGAGTTCCTCGAAGGCAAGACCCTCGCCGAAGCGTCCGCGCTCAAAAGAGAAGACCTGGTTCGCAGATTGGGCGGATTGCCAGAAGCCTCCACTCACGCCAGTCACCTTGCGATAGACGCACTGGCGGCGCTTATCCAAAATGCCGCGAAGTAATGCTAAAATTTCGCCCGAATTTTCGACCATGGAGCCCGCGCATGTCCACGCGCATCACGCTTGCAATTCTTTTCCTACTCTCGTCCATCCTGCTCGGTGCGCAAAGCGCGGAGCAGCGATGGACTGAATCCCAGGCCAACACCTGGTACCAGCGCCAGCCGTGGCTCGCAGGCAGCAATTATCTTCCCGCAACCGCGATCAACCAGCTTGAGATGTGGCAGGCCGAAACCTTCGACCCCGCTCAAATCGACAAGGAATTCGGTTGGGCTGAATCTTTGGGCATGAACACCATGCGCGTCTTCCTGCACGATTTGCTTTGGCAGCAGGACCCGGCCGGATTTAAGAAACGAATCGACGAATTCCTGCAAATCGCATCCCGCCACCATATTCGTCCGATCTTCGTTTTGTTTGACTCTTGCTGGGACCCCTATCCGAAGCTCGGCCCGCAGCATCCGCCGATTCCGGGCGTACATAATTCCGGATGGGTGCAGAGTCCCGGTGCGCTGGCACTCAAAGACCCAGGGCAAGAGCCCCGGCTCCGCGCCTACGTGGAAGGAGTTGTCGGCGCGTTCGCGAACGATCCGCGCATTTTTGCCTGGGACGTTTGGAACGAGCCTTCGAATACCAATGGGGGCGCCTATCACAACGTGGAACTTCCAAACAAAAAGCAACGCGTGCTGGAATTGCTGCCGAAAGTCTTTGAGTGGGCGAGGTCTGCGAACCCGTCGCAGCCGCTTACCAGCGGTTTGTGGGAAGGCGATTGGTCGGCTCCCGAAAAACTCGATCCCATCGCCCGGGTGCAGTTTGAGCAATCCGACGTGCTCTCATTCCACAACTACAGTTGGCCGGAAGATTTCGAGCAGCACGTGCGATGGCTCGAGCAGTATCACCGTCCTGTTATTTGCACGGAATACATGGCGCGCTCGGTCGGCAGTACCTTCGACACGATTTTGCCCATCGCCAAACAGCACCACGTGGCGGCGATCAATTGGGGTTTCGTCGCCGGAAAATCGCAGACCTATTTTCCGTGGGATTCGTGGGAGAAGCCCTACGTCCTGCAGCCGCCGCCGGTATGGTTCCACGATGTTTTCCGTCCCGAAGGCACCCCGTATAGAGAGCGCGAGGCAGAAATTATTCGGGAAGCGACTCGCGTTTCGGACTGGAGATAATGCGCGATCGTCTGGTTTGTGGTCAGTGAGTGTAATCGCGATTTAACAACAATCGCTAGATGCGAGTCGGGGTTTGGTGTTCAGTCCCTCCGGGGCGGTGTATACTCACCCGCGCTAGGAGGATGCGGTGAGTTCAAGCGTTCTTTCTCCGCCCAAACACCGTTACGGACCTTCGTCTGCTTCCGCTGCTGGAGTGCTATCCATCATCGCAGGTGTCCTCTCGTTGTTATTCGGAACGATAACTCTAGCGACTTCGTCTTCGACACTACCCAGAGCTCTGTACCTGGCTGTTGGCGGGCTTATGATGCTCCTCGGGAGTCTCGGGATTGCTACCGGCTGGGGACTCTTGGAGCGATCCCGGTGGGCTCAGGTCGCAGCAATTATGTGGGCCATCGAGTTGGTCTCGCCGAGTCCACCACTGCCAGCCGATGTTGCGGGATGGGTTGGGGAACTCATTTCTATCGGGATTGGCATCTGGTGGCTCATGTTGTTCACCGGAAAAGCTGCGGACGAAGAGTTCACGTCCGACTCGCTTGGGGTACCTGCAGCGGTTTTGGCGGTGTCCTGGCTGCTCATGCTCGACCTGCTATCGGTGCCAATCGCATGGCTCTGGAAGACACCGACTTTCTTTTATGGTCATCGCGTCTTTGTACCCTACTCACAGGTCTTATCCACGAGCCTGTGCTTTGTCAGCTTTGTCCTGGGATTCGCTCTTCTGAAGAAGTCAAGACTTGCTTTCTGGCTAGCATTCGGACTGCAGGTCTTCAGATTCACGAATTCTCTGGTTTTGGACCTCACCCCGAGCGCGGCGCCAGAAATCAATCGTGAGATTGCTAACGTACTCTCAAGATGGCAAATCACCGGATTTAGCGGGATCGGCCGGACATTCTCTTTCATCGAGCCGGCGGTTATGGGGGTATGCCTCCTGCTATTTTGGAAACGTTACAAAACATCCTCTTATCCAACGGATTACATTTCCGCGCAAAGTCCCTTGCCTTAGCGAAACGGCGACATTCTCTGAACTGTGAAAACTGGGGCTGTACAGCCTCCACCAACCTCTACTGTCGAAAACAGGCGTTATGACCCGTTGGCTCACTTCCCATTGGTGCAGACGCGTCATAAGGCCTCTCTCGTCCGCGTGCCGCCAAAGGATTCAGGATGACACCAGTTTGGCTGCTGTGTTCACCCCAGCCACTGCGGGTTGTGATAAGTCCCGTCGAAATTGTGGGTGGTTTTGTACTGCTCGAACTCGCCCTTCGGTGCAGCCGGAGCAGTCTTCGCGAGCAAGGTGGCGACCTCCTCTTTGTTCATCGGCTTAAAATTGCGGGCGGTGTCGATCGCCTGCTGCAGAATCTCCATGGAATCGCATCCTGTGATCACCACGCTCGTCGGCAGGTTCATGGCGTAATGCAGGCATTCGACCGGAGTTGCGGTTTTACTGTGGAGAATAATTTTGTCGCCCATCGGCTTCATGCCGAGAACACCGATCTGGTGTTTCACCAGGATCGGCAATGTCTTCTTCTCGAAGCTGTCGTAATGGGCGTCCATCACGTTGAGAGGCATTTGCACGCTATCAAAAGTAAAGTTGTGGGCGAACGCGGTCTCCAGCATTTTGTTATGGATTTCGGGACTCTTGTGCCCGGTGAATCCGATGTAGCGCACCTTGCCTTCTTTTTTGGCCGCCACCACCGCTTCCATTCCGCCTCCCGCGGCAAAGATTCGCTCTGGATCATTTTCGCGAATCACTTCATGAAATTGCAGCAGGTCAATATGATCGGTTTGCAGGCGCTGAAGTGACTGGTCCAACTGCTGTGCCGCTGCGGCCTTGGTTCGGCCATCAATTTTTGTCATGAGAAACGCCTTCTGCCGGTAGCCATCGCGCAGCGCTTTACCCATGCGCTCCTCGCTGACGCCATTGTTGTAGTCCCAGCAGTTGTCGAGAAAATTGATTCCATTATCGAGCGCGGTCCGCACAATCCGGATTGCCTCCTGCTCGTCCACCGACGGAGCGCCCAAGTGGTACCCGCCAATGCCGATCATTGAAACTTTTTCACCTGTGCGGCCCAGAGTGCGACGGGGAATAGGTTGGTCAGAAGCGCCCGACAGTTGCGGATTAAGTGAAGCGCCTAAACTCACCACTGCGGATTTTCTGAGGAAGTCTCTGCGATCCATAGCAGCCTCCAAAGAATTTATTTGATGACAATCCGGGACCCACGGTTTACGGAAAAAGTCTGTCAAGTCGAGTAAGCCGTCACAAGATCGCGTGCGAAGGTCATCTGACATTCAGTTCTGCGTTGACTCCGTTTTGCTCTGAAATCCAGGTTTCCACTTCCGACTGCAGGACATCGAGCGGAAGCGGCCCATTTCCAAGTACCTCATCATGAAACGCGCGAATGTCGAACTTGTCGCCAAGCCTCTGCCGAGCTTCGTCCCGCAGCTTGAGGATTTCGAGTTGGCCTATTTTGTAGGCCAGTGCCTGGCCCGGCCATCCGATATAACGGTCGACTTCGGTTTGAATGTTCGGCTCGTCCATGGCCGTGTACTTATGGAAGTAGTCGACCATCTGATCGCGCGACCAGTGCTTGCCATGCACGCCGGTATCGACCACCAGCCGAATATCGCGCCATATCTCGTTTTCCAGTCGTCCGTATTCGCTGTACGGGTCCTCGTAACGGCCCACATCTTTTCCTAGTCGCTCGGCGTAAAACGCCCATCCTTCCACAAACGCCGTATAGCTTGCGTGCTGTCGAAAGGCCGGCAACTCGGGCAACTCTTGAGCCAGAGAGATCTGTAAATGGTGCCCAGGAACGCCCTCGTGATATGCGATGGCCTCCACGTTCAGCAGCAGGCGGTGTTGAGGGTCCCACTCGTTCACGTTGATGTGACCCGGCCGCGAACCGTCAGGCGTGCCGGGTGAGTAGTCGGCCGGCGTTCCTGCCGGTGACCGCGAAGGCTCCATCGGAACTGCGATCAGCTTGGCCTTGGGCAGATGTCCGAAAAGCCGGGGCAACTCCGGCTCCATGTCCTGAGCATACTTCGCGTAAAGATTGAGCACCTGCTGTCCTGAAGTCGCATAGAGTTTGCGATCATTTTTGATGTGTTGGTTGAAGCTGGCGAGATCACTGAAGCCGAATCTCTGAGCGACCGCCAGCATCTCGGCTTCGGTCTCGTGCAGCTCCTTCATGCCGATTTCGTGAATCTGCTCTGGCGTCAGGCCGGTCGTGGTCATGCGCCGAATTGCATATCGATACCGCGCGTCGCCATCAGGCAGCGACCATACGCCAGGTTCGGTGCGGCCGTGAGGCGCGTAATCATCGCGCACGAAGGTTGCGAATTTCTGGTAAGCGGGAATGATCTGCGCAGCAATTACGCTGAGCGCTTCTTGACGCAAACGCTTCTGCTCTGTAGCTGGAACGCTGGCAGGAAATTGTTTTAGCGGCCCGAAAAACGGACTGCTTTCGCCGCTCTGCTTTGCCACGTCCTGGGCTTCCGCCGACACTTTGTCGAGCAGAAAGCGTGGTGGCATCAAGCCGTCCCGTATGCCCTGGCGCATGTTTGCCGTGGTCTGTTCGAAAACCCGCGAAATCTGCCGCAGCCGCGCAAGGTAATTCTCATAATCCTGCAACGAATTGAACGGCGTCAGTGTGATCAGATACGGCAAGTCCACTTGTGGGCCGTCACGCTGGTTAACTGGCATTTCCCAGTTCTTGAACTGCGCGCCTTCAATCTGTTCCCGTAGGTCGCGAATCATCAAATCCCGGCTCAACGCATCCTGTCGAGAAAAGGCTGCGGGGTCGATAGCTTCGAAGCTTGCGAGGAACTTCCGTCGCTGCTCGATATCCGACTGAAAGAATTCAGGCGAGAGATCGCTGAGCCGGTCGTTATAGCGGTCGTCGCCAACCGAGGTCGCGAATTCGGGGCTGGCGCGCAACTCGTATTCCCATTCCTCATCCAACAGAGAAAGGAATTGTTTGTGGCGAGTGTCGAAATTCGAGTTCGCGCTCTGGGTTGGAGGATTTTGCGCGGCGTGGGATTTTGGCAGCATGGGAGCCAGAAGACAAATACTCAGGATTCCTGCAAAGACGCGCCAAGCGTTGCGCACGGCAGGCGCTGATCGGTTCATCGTTGAACTAGGCGTTGGATTTCTCGTCGGCACTCCTCACTAGCAAACAGGGATTCTACGCCAATTGCCAATTGATGAGAGCCGAGGGAAGGAAAGACGTGCGAATGGAGCGGGACACGGGATCGAGCTGGCGACCTCCAGCCTGGAAAGGTGACGTTCTACTCGTCCAGAAGTCGCTTCTAGCGTCGATGAGCAAGAATGAAAGCGCCGATTAGGGTTTCAAAAGTGACTTTCCGTAGCCGACAGGAATAGCGAAATTCGATCCGCCGAACTCGCGCACCATGGCAAAGTTAATTCCTATGACTTTTCCGTCGTCGTTGAAAAGCGGGCCACCAGATCCTCCCGAGGTGGTTTGTGCGTCATAAATAATTTTGTCGGGCAGTACATCGCCGATGTGACCCTGAGTAGTGACCGGCCTGATGAGTTTGCGGCGGGCTAGTTCTTCCATCACCTGCTTCGGATCGCCTTTGGACGCGGTTGCGATCGACTGAATCGTCTCGGATCCGGCCCGCGCAAGAATTGCGTCGAGCGCAGTCGGATATCCCAGGAGCACGACGGGACTCCCGCTAATGGCTGCACCGCGAGCATCGGCAAGAGCTATCCTCCTGATTCCGAGCGCTGAAACATTCGCTTTCAGAACGGCGACGTCGGCGGCAGAAGAAATGCGTTCCGTGGTGATTGGGATGCCGTGTGGAACGCCCGGGAAATATGCTGTCATCTCAGCTACCACCGGCTCAAGACCTTGATCAACCATTTCCTTCAGATCGTCATTCTGCCACCATGGTTCGGCCACATGATGATTCGTCAGGATTTGTCCGCCTGCAGAGGCAAGGAACCCGGTGCCGAAAACATCCATGTGCACTTCTGGACCGGCCCCGGTAACGCTCACCAGCGGATTGTTGTGTTCGTCAGTTGTAGGCTCGCCACTACTCGTCAGGCCGGCGTAGCGCAAAGTCGATCCAGTTGTGTGGTCGCGGAAGCCAAGAACAACATGGATCAGGCAAACGCTCGGCTCATACGACCGGATAATCGTCTCCGCGACCGTCCCCTCGGTCTCGAGCTTTTGAAGGCGGCTTTCGACTGCGGCCAACTGGCTCTGTAGAGCCGAAGCGCTCTCTGGATTGCTCACGGCAATTTGCGATTTCAGGTCTTCGCTCTTCTTCTTTAATTGAAGTTTTTGTGCGTCGCTGGCGGGAGATGGAGCGCGCTAGGCGTCCAGCGCTCGACGCGAGTGTTCCATCAACTGTTCTTGTGTCAACACCCCCGCTTGCAGTCGAGTAATCGCACTGTAGACCCGGGTATTCTGTTCCTGGGTGCGGCGGTAGAAGAACAGAAAGACCAGGGAAGCGACTACAAGCACGCCGATCGTCGTGAGTCCAACAACTCGAAACGTCCGTCGTTCCCGGTTGACCGCCGTAACCACCTGCTGGGTATTGCTCCGGTTGTCCTCGGCAGAGCGGAGGCGCTCGCGAAACTCATCCGCGACAGATTTGTTTCGTAGCTGCGAACGCACCCGCGACAGCAATTCGTGGGAGTTGAACGGCAACGAAAGGACATCGTCGGCTCCCAGATCCAGCCCTCTGGTGCGCTCCGCTGATCCCCCAGGGGACAGCATTAGGACGCGTATGTTGTCAGTGCCCTCTGAGCCCTTGATTTCGGAAAGAAGATCACAGCAATCGAGCTGAGGCGGATCCGCGCCCAGCACCACCGCGTCAGGATCGAATGCACGGACCGCCTTGATCCCTTCCCGGTAGTCGGTCGAGACCTCGTACCCGGCGTCGGTCAGTGTCGTGACGATCTGTTCTCTTAAAGCGTCGTCAGACTCCACCACTAACAATCTCGCTGCTTTGTCGTTCATAAGGCTTATTCGTAAAGATGGTTTGAAAGCTTGGTTGGATTCAGTTCAGCTTTGAAGATGAGGTCGTCAATTTTGACGATAGTCTTTTGCGATTAGATGATGGAGCGGGAGACCGGGATCGAACCGGCGACATCCAGCTTGGGAAGCTGGCGTTCTACCGCTGAACTACTCCCGCTCGGACTCCATGATTTTAGCAGCCGCAAGCAATCGTGCAACTCGCAGCGCGCCATGAGAAGTTCGGGAAGGGAACACAGACGGGAAAGCGTTCGTAAAAACCCGCCGGGACGTGACTCGCAAACCGGCACCTCGAGGGGTGAGTGCGGCGTGGCCACGTCCGGCTAGTCTGCAAATTAAGAAAATAATTGCACGCGATGACGACTCGTTGGCGGCATATTGATTTTTGTTACAGAATCAGAACAGCAATTAAGGTGATTACCCAGCACCAACGGCTGAATGCTCGCTCTGCGAGGTAGTTTTATTTGCCCGGGAGCAAGTACGGGCGGATTGTAATTGTCCGCGATCAAGTCCGGACCGATTTCATCAAACCCGAGCGCCATTGTTATTGCAGAAGAGCCAAACTTTTCAGCACGGCTTTTTGTTTCGAAAGCAAAAGCTGGATTCCCTTGCGGGCCAGTCCCGTCATTTTTTCAAGCTGGGCATCATCGAAGGCCTGATGCTCGGCGGTGGCCTGCACCTCTACAAACTTCTTCCCCGCGGTCATCACCAAATTCATATCTACGTCCGCGCGCGAGTCTTCCTCGTAGCAGAGATCTAACAATGGCTCGCCGTCCACAATACCGACACTCACCGCTCCAACAAAATCCTTCAGCGGTACGGACGTCAGCGTTCCGGCATCGACCAACTTTTGTAGCGCCAGTCCCAGTGCCACAAATGCGCCGGTGATCGAGGCCGTCCGCGTTCCGCCGTCCGCTTGGATCACATCACAGTCGATCAGCACGCTGCGTTCCCCCAACCGCTGAAGATCGGTGACAGCCCGCAGCGAGCGTCCAATCAGCCTTTGAATTTCGTGGGTCCGCCCACCCACTCGGCCCCGTGCTGCCTCTCGTGGAGTCCGCGTCAAGGTCGCCCGCGGCAGCATGCCATATTCCGCCGTGACCCATCCCTTGCCGCTGTTGCGGAGAAATGACGGCACCGTTTCTTCCACCGAAGCGGTGCAGATCACACGAGTGTTTCCTACCTCGATCAGGACTGAGCCTTCAGCGGTAGAAACGAAGTCAGCGATGATGTTCACCGGCCGCATCTGGTCGGGCGCGCGATTATCCGAGCGATAGAACATGCAGGAATTCTAGCAGGGGGTAGACGCCGAACTCGGTAGCGCAAGGATGACAACGAAAGTCGCGCGCGGTCGTTTTCAACTTATTGCGGCGACAATTGCTTCACCAACTCCGCAATCTGCTGCACATCATAAAAGCCGCTCAAGTCGACATGCCCCGCCAGCGTCTCGCGTTCCTTGCCATCCACCAGAATCTTTACGCGGGTTAGGGCGGGCACGTTAGTTGCAAGCGTCTGCACCAGCGAAGCTATTGTGAGTTCTTCGGCCAGTACGCCTGAAACCTGCCCATCGACGAAGGCGGAATTGAGATCAATCACCGCCATTCCGGGATCGACCAGGAACACCTGTCGAATCTCAGCGCCCGCGGTCAGCGGATGCGTGGAACCCTTGGCTGTGTAGATGCCAACGAGTGCTTGCAGCAAACCTTCAGCGCGCTGCTGCCGCCCGGACGCGATCGGAATTGAGATGGACTGTGCCCGCAACTCTCCCGGATCATCGTATGCCACGTAAACCGTGACTTGCTCCATTGGTCCTGAGGTGGGTGGGGCGACGTGCTCCACTCGGTTCGGTGGTCTGGGAGTCGCAATCTCATGCCGCCGGAGTTGCCACACGTAGACCGACATGCCGAGAGTCAGCGCGAACAAAATCGTTGTCGTGATGAGGAACTGCCGCGGAATCACCGCGACATTCCTGAGGTCGTTCCCGAAGCGGAAAGAACCTGCGTAATTCCGTTCGCCAGGGCTGCTGAAACAGTCTGTAGGTAATCGGCCGATACGAGCTGGGATACGTCAGCCTTGCTCGGCCCAAGCTCAATCGCCACGGCTGGGCTGATCACGTTATTGAGAGGCCGCAACGGAGCAGGCAGCGCCCGCGCGGAAATTCCACTTTTCTGGATCGCTGTTGTGATCTCCTGTTGCGCGGCACGGCTTGCAGCGAGTGACGGAAATTGCGCTGTTTCCCAATCGGCAAACGGGCCATGGCCATCCTTACCTTCCCCCAGCATAGCGGTATAAACTCTTAGCCCGCCGGTTTCAGACGTTGCGTGGAGGCACACATATAGAACCGGATGAGCGGCGTTCGCCTTGGCTGCGCGGTCGTCAGTGGAGAGATTTACATCACTATCTCGCACCAGTTCCGCTGTGAAACCACGGGTGCCTAGATCCAGGCGCAACCGCCTCGCTAAGGCCAAAGTTACGTCCTTTTCCAGTATCAGCGGGTTCAGCACCGCACCGGATTCACTTCCCCCGTGCGCGGGATCGATCATGACCAGCGGCTTAGGTGTGGCTATCGACGGAGGTTGAGGCTGAGCGGGTGGGGGCTGGGTTGAGGGCGCCGGGTTTGCGGAGGATGGAGTTGTCGTGGAAGTTGCTGGTGTAGTCTGCGCCCGGATCAATCCAATTGCTCCGAATAAAAGGACTGCACCCGCTAGCCCGCAGCGTGAAACCCAACCGCCGCCGTTCTTCTTATTCCAGCGCATAAATCGCTAAACCGCTCAAAAGCTTGGGATAAAAATCGGTGGATTTTTGCGGCAGCACTTCGCCACCAAATGCGATGTCCCGTACTTGTTGTATCCGGGCAGGGTTCATAAGAAATGCCACATCGGCTTGGCCGGAACGGACTGAGGCCATAGCTTCTGCCGCGTCGCGGACATAACTGACATTTGTCTGGTCGCGTACGGCCGCTTCAGAAATTCCCAGCACCTGCTCCAGCAGGCATTTATGGAGCTGGACCACGTCCAGGCCTTGCTGGCGGACCGAGACGTTCTTGAGTACCTCCGCCACCGGCTTTGCACGGCTCATCAGAAACACGCGGTCACGGCTTACGGCGAGGATAGCGGTTCCAGTGTGGCCGGCCTCCCGCAGCATAGTTACCGCACGTTCAGGGCTGACCAATGGATCAGCTTCATCCACGGTGAAAAACTTGGTCGCACCGGAGTGGAAAGATTCCGCTGAAAAATTTGCTAGTCCATGTACCACGCGATGGGTGGGCAGAATCAGCAACCCGGGGCTTTCCATGTTCACGAAGGTCATCATCGCAAAGTCGTAGGGCAAGAGATCTCGCTCTTTGGTCGAACTTTCGGTTCCGGCCCGCCGCTCGTTCCTGTAGGTTAGTGCGGTCTCGTACCGGTGATGCCCATCTGCAATTATGAGCCTCTTGTCGTGCATTTTATTGCGCACCAGGTCAATGGTTCCCGGATCGGAAATTTTCCAGACCCGATGTAACACTCCGTACTCGTCGGACATCTCTACGGTAGGCGGGTTCGATGACGCCAGCCCTTGTTCGATTTCGGCCTGAGGATCGCTATACAACATGAATATCTGGCCAAAATGGGCCCTGGTTGCCCGAAGCAGGTCAAGGCGATCAGCTTTCGGCTTGGCCAGGGTCTGCTCATGCCGGTAGACAATCCCGGCGGCGTAGTCCTCGATCTTGCCGAGAGCGATGAAACCGTGGCGTTCAAATTGCAGGGCATCGCTTGTTAGCGGCGAAGGAGCCGAGAATTTCTGAGCATATCGATAGATCGACGGCTCCCGATCAGGACGCAGGATTCCTTGTTGTCGCCACTCGCGGAAGGAATTTGCGGCCCTGGTGTACGGATCATTTCCAGGCGTGTCGCTGGATTGGCGTTTGCCCAGAATGATCCTGACCAGGTTGTAAGGGCTCGCGGCATAATAACGTTCTTGCATTGCAGGAGTGATCTTGTCATAGGGCTGGGTTGCCACGTCCGCTAGCGATACCCGCGACGAGTCATACCGGAAAGCGCGAAAGGGTTCTATGTGGGCCATTGGAAATAAGCCAACGAATTGTACCAAGCAAGCTGCTTCTACCTGTTTTCAGCGATGGACCTGGTTCCACATCCCCTCTATTTCGCCAACCCGCCTCGTCCACGGACAAACCTTTTCCCAGTGCGGGAATCCAAACCTCATTACGCGAGTAGATGACAAAGAATTAACAACGCTCGCTCGAAGATGTGCTAACATCCTGCGTTATTACGGGGATTATATGGCGCGCCAAAACGGGCGCGGGGCCTTTCGACCCTGGGTTTTAAATCGTACGGCACTTCCTCCAAGCCAAGTACCGGTTTCGCCCCGAAACTGTCCGCTCTCACTCGTACTTCTTCTCAGCCTGTTATCTTTCGTTTTAGTTGGAGGATTCGCTTTTGCTCAGGACTCGGATGTTGACAATATCCACGTCACTCCAAGGCTTGAACCGGCCAATACCGACCCGGCCGCTGCGATCGTGTCCGAGAGCCTGAGAAGCCGTATCCCGGTGGTCAAATCGAAGGTTGATCTGGTGCTGGTGCCGGTAACAGTAACTGATCCCATGAACCGGCTCGTGACCGGCCTGGACAAGGAAAATTTCCAGGTATTCGAGGGCAAAGAAGCGCAGGAAGTGCGAAATTTCTCAAGTGAAGACGCCCCGGTCTCTCTCGGCGTGATATTCGACATGAGCGGCAGCATGAGTAGCAAGATCGAACGCGCTCGCGAGGCGGTAATCGAGTTTTTCAAAACTGCCAATCCTCAGGATGAATTCTTCCTCATTGCCTTCGCCGATAAGCCAGAGGAGGTTTCGGATTTCACCCAGTCGGTGGATGACCTTCAAGGCAAACTTGTGTTCACCGTTCCCAAAGGCCGAACCGCCTTGCTGGACGCCATATATCTGGGTGTGAGCAAGATGCGACAGGCTAAATACCCGAAAAAGGCTTTACTGATAATCTCCGATGGCGGCGATAACCACAGCCGCTACACCGAAGGCGAGATCAAATCGCTGGTGAAGGAAGCCGATGTAATGATCTATTCCATCGGCATCTACGATCACTATTTCCAGACTGAGGAGGAGCGTCTAGGACCCGCGCTGCTCAGCGATGTCTCCGATCTCAGCGGCGGCCGGTCGTTTACTATAGACAACCCGAACGACTTGGCCGACGTGGCTACAAAAATTGGAATCGAGCTACGCAACCAATATGTACTCGGATACCGTCCAAAGAACCCAGGGCACGATGGCAAATGGCATAAAATAAAAGTTAAGCTAATGCCGCCCAAAGGATTGCCACCGCTCCATGTATATGCCAGAACTGGGTACTACGCTTCTTCGCAATAAATTTGTCATTAGCAGAGTAGCCGCTGGATTGTTGCTGCTTGGGATAGCCGCAGCCCAGAGCACACCTGTACCTCAGAGCACCTCGTCCACGCCGACGGCCCAGCCCACTCAGCCGGCGCAGGCCGCGTCGCCGCAGACGGCTGCCCCAGGCGCACAGCCCGCAAACCAGGCTCCGACCGCGAACCAACCGAGCGCCGCTCCCGCCGATCAAGGTCAGGCCCCGATTGGCACCGAGAATGGGGGTTTCGTCATCCGCGTTGAAGCCCGCGAAGTCACCCTGCATGCGACCGTAGTCGATGACCGGAACCACCTGGTTACAAACCTCGACAAAGCCGACTTCACGGTCTTCGAGAACGATAAACCGCAAAAGATAACTCACTTCCATCAGGAGGATTTTCCGGTCGCGATTGGTATCGTGATCGACAATTCCGGTTCCATGCGCGAGAAGCGCGATGCCGTCAATAAGGCAGCGCTTAATCTGGTGAAGGCCAGCAATCCCGACGACCAGGTATTCGTGGTCAATTTTAACGACGAATATTACCTGGACCAGGAATTCACGGCGGACATCAAGAAGCTTCAAGCCGCGCTGGAACATGTGGAAGCGCGTGGCGGCACCGCCTTGTATGACGCGATTGTCGCCTCAGCCGATTACTTGACCCATTCTCCACTTCAGCGCAAGGCTATATTCGTGGTCACCGACGGCGAGGATGATGCCAGCCAGGAGACCCTGGAGCAGGCTGTTCATAAGCTGCAGCAGGAAAACGGCCCCGTGGTTTATGCGATTGGTCTGCTCGGCGAGGAGAAGTCCAGACGCGCAAAGCGCGCTCTGGAACTGATTTCCGAACGTACCGGAGGCATTTCTTTCTTTCCGCCAACCTTGGACCAGGTGGATGAGATCAGCCGGGAGATCGCGCACGATATTCGCAACCAGTACACCATCACCTATGCTCCGTCCACTCCAAAAGCCGTGGCTGGCTACCGAACCATCCACGTCGACGCCCATGCCAAGCCTTACAAGAAACTCACCGTCAGGACCCGAACCGGCTACTATCCCGGCCAGGAGCAACAGGGAGCCGGCGGAAGCAATTGAAACCTTGAAACCTTGAAACCTTGAAACCTGTTTGTCCTTCAATGATTCAATGTAATTGACGCTTCCCGCCTGCCTTCCGTACCCTGTAGGGTGCCGATCCTTTCCCATCCCTGTCTTCGCATTGCGGACGACATTACCGAACTCGTCGGGCAGACCCCGATGCTTCGCCTCAAGCGCCTCGGGCCTTCAACCGCCGGGGAGATCTTCGCAAAACTTGAATATCTGAATCCCGGCGGCAGCGTGAAAGACCGCGCCGCCATTGGCATCATTCGCCGCGCCGAACAAGAAGGCCTCCTGAAATCTGGAGGCACGATCGTCGAGGCCACGGCGGGAAATACCGGAATTGGCCTGGCTCTGATTGGTGTGAATCGGGGCTACAAAGTTGCGCTTTTCGTGCCGGAGCGCTTTTCGGAAGAAAAAGTAAAGATCATGCAAGCCCTCGGCGCCTCTGTAACCCGCACTCCCGACGAACAGGGCATGCTGGGCGCGATCAAACAGGCGCAGGAGTATGCAGCGAAGACTCCCGGCTCATTCATGGCCCTGCAATTCGATAATCCTTCTAACCCTGATTACCATTACGAAACCACCGCAGAAGAGATTTTCGAGCAGATGGAAGGAAATCTCGACGCAATCGTCATTGGCTCGGGCACAGCCGGTACTTTCACTGGCGTTGCCCGATATATGAAGAAGAGACTGCCGCGCGTGCTCACCTTCGCCGTCGAAACGCAAGGATCAATTCTGGGTGGCGGGCCGCCGGGCAAGCACAAAGTTGAAGGCATCGGCGCCAGCTTTATTCCGAAAAATTTTGATCGCTCGGTATGCGACGAGATTTTGATGGTCAGCGACAAAGACGCCTTCGATACCGTGAAAGAACTCGCCGCGAAAGAAGGCGTGCTGTCCGGATCGAGTGGCGGCGCAAATGTATTTGCGGCAATACAAGTCGCAAAAAGGCTCGGAGCAGGGAAGCGGATTGTAACCATGATTCCCGATTCCGCCGAACGTTATTTGTCGAAGAAAATTTTCGAAGGCGGAATTTGAAAAGCGGGCGTTGGTCGTTCGTTTTTGGTCGTTGGCCGTCGCAAATCGCTGTCCGCTGTCGATCTTCGGCCGTCTGCCGAATAAGAAAGTAGTGGAGGCGCGGGCGCCCTCGCCCGCCCGAAAACCAAATGAAGAAAGCATCTGGCCAACGACCAACAACCAACGACCAACGACGTGGCACCCCCGGCTTCTCCACTCGCGCCATCCACGACGGCCAGGAGCCCGATCCTTTAACCGGTGCCGTCACGGTCCCGATTTATGCGACATCTACTTATGTCCAGAAGGAACTGGGAAAAGACATTCGGTACGATTACGCTCGCGGCGCCAACCCCACGCGTGATCGCCTGGAAACAAATCTAGCGTCACTTGAAGGTGGCATTGCCTCGCGGGTTTTCGGCAGCGGCATGGCGGCAATCAATGCCCTCTGCACCATGTACAAATCCGGCGACCACGTCGTCTGCGGGCACAATCTTTACGGCGGCGTTCCGCGCCTGTTTGATCAGGTCCTCTCCGGCTACGGTTTTCAATTCACTTACGTTGATACTTCTGAACCTAAGAATGTCGAGCGCGCCCTCCGCAAGAACACTCGCATGGTCTATGTGGAGACTCCCACCAATCCATTGATGGCGCTGAGCGACCTCGAAGCCATCGCGCGTATCTGCCGAAACAAAAAAGTGGAATTGGTCGTTGACAACACGTTCATGTCGCCATATTTTCAGCAGCCGCTTGCGTTGGGTGCGGACATGGTGGTCCACTCGACTACGAAATTTTTGAACGGTCACAGCGACGGCCTGGGTGGAGTCGTAGTTTGCACGCGTCAGGATCAAGCAGATCAGCTTGCTTTCGTGCAAAAAGCTGCGGGCGCGATTCTTTCTCCGTTCGAGTGCTGGCTGGTCCTTCGGGGTACGAAAACGCTTGCGGTACGCATGCTGCAGCATGATTGCAATGGCCGCCAGGTTGCCGATTTCCTTGCCGCCCACAAAAAGGTTAAGAAAGTTTTCTATCCCGGACTGAAAGACCATCCTCAACATGAGCTCGCTAAGCGTCAAATGTCCGGCTTTGGCTCCATGATCACATTCGAGAGCGGCTCCCTTGCCAACGCAGCCAGAATGCTCAAACGCGTTCGCATATGCTCACTCGGCGAATCTCTCGGCGGAGTCGAAACTCTAATCTCGCATCCTGCCACCATGACTCACGCAGGGCTGGGCGAAAAAGGAAGAGCTGCAATCGGCATCACTGACGGTATGGTCCGCATTTCCGTTGGCATTGAAAACGTCGAAGATATCATTGCTGATTTAGATCAAGCGCTCGCCTAGCTTCTGTTACAATCCCGCGCATCCTTTCGCAGCGAGCGTGCCCATGAAGCGTCCGTCTGTCGGAGCAATTGTCTTAGGGTTGATTCCCTTTGCTGCGGTTTGCTTTTCGGTTTCGCTCTGGGATCGCATACATCCCATCGTCTTCGGCCTGCCTTTTAATTTCTTTTGGTTAATTCTGTGGACTCTGATTACCCCGCTTTGCATGTGGGCAAGCTATGTCCTGGACGAACCACGCGAAGGTGAAGTCAGTCGCGACCAGGACGGTCAAAGTTGAGCCCGACTGTAGTTGCGCTCTCAATTATCTCGGCCATCGTGGCGATAGGTTCCATCGCAGGCTTTTCTGCGCGTTTTTATCACAAGATGGACCTAGAGCAGTGGACGGTGGGCGGCAGGGGCTTCGGGACAATACTGGTTTGGCTCCTGATGGCCGGTGAAATCTATACCGCGTTTACTTTTCTCGGTGCGAGCGGATGGGCATATTCGAGGGGAGGCCCGGTTTTATACATTCTCGGATATGGGCCATTAATGTATGTAGTGTCATATTACATTCTTCCCGAGGTTTGGGAAGCCGGTCGAAGGCACAACCTGCAAACCCTGGGCGACTTCTTTCAGTCGCGGTACGGCAGAACACATCTCTCATCTTTTGTCGCGTTAGTAGGAATGGTTTTTCTCCTCCCCTATGTACAGCTACAACTCACTGGTCTGGGGATTATTGTCGAAGTTGCCAGCTACGGCGCCATTCACCGCACGCCCGCAATTATTATTGCCTTCGCCCTGGTCGCAGGGTTCGTTTTTGTGAGCGGCATACGAGGAGTAGCCTGGGCCAGCGTTGTCAAAGACTTTTTATTATTATTTGCTGCCCTGTTTATAGGAATTGCCATTCCCTACATTTATTTTGGCGGCATTGGAAAAATGTTCGCTGCTTTGGCCCATGCCAAACCTGAGCACCTGGTTATGCCGGGGGCTACAAAGAATCTGGGTCATTCATGGTACGTCTCGAGCGTACTCATGACTGCGCTTGGGTTTTTTATGTGGCCGCACAATTTTGCTGCGGCCTTCACCGCGCGGAGCGGCAAGATCCTACGCCGGAATGCCATCTTCATGCCCCTTTACGGCATCACGATGCCCCTAATGATGTTCGTAGGTCTCACCGCCGTCCTTGTTGTGCCCAATCTGAGCAATGGTGATCTCGCCTTGCTGACTATTGTGCGGAAGAGTTTCCCGGCGTGGTTTCTCGGCGTCATCGGCGGAGGCGGCGCGCTAACCGCGATGGTGCCCGCGGCAATACAAATTCTTGCCGCAGCCACGTTGTTTTCGAAGAATATCTGCCGTCCGGTGTTGGCGCCCCGCATGACTGATCGTCAAGTGGCGGCTCTCGCCAAGATCATGGTTTTGGTGCTTACCTCGGGCGCGCTGTATCTCGCCATTCACAGTGCAGTGAGCCTGGTTTCGCTTCTACTGATGGGATACGCCGGGGTAGCGCAATTCTTTCCCGGAATCGTGCTCGGCCTATGTTCAAAAAAAGTGAGCGGCGCCGGGGTTTTCGCCGGAATTGTCTGCGGAGTTGCCGTAGTAGCGTTTTTGATTTTGACCAACCGCGATCCGTGGCTGGGCCTGAACCCGGGGTTCATAGGACTGTGTCTGAACCTTGCTGTTGTTGGTGTGATCAGCTCGATGCGTCCCGCCCGTGTCGGGGAGGCAAACGCATTTTCGGCTACAGTTGCGTAGCGACCATGATTGGTTCCGCATTGTCAGCGAATCGAATCCTCGATCCACTTCAGATATTGTGCGCTTCCGCCCTCCACTGAGATCACGACACATTCCGGTAAATCGTAAGAATGCAGCTCCCGAATCGCGGCCTGCACTTCTGGACCACGAGATTTCGTAGTTTTGATGAGAAGCAGATACTCTTCCGCCGTCTCAACCTTGTCTTCCCAGCGATACACGGACTGGATCCGCGGCACGATATTGACACAAGCCGCCAGTCGGCGCTCAACCAGTTCGTGCGCAATCTTCCGCGCCTCTGCTTCATTTCCCGTCGTAGTGAGGATGAGCACTTTATCTGTCATATAATCTGCCCTTGCATTTGGCGCTGTAGCAAAGCCAAATGTAGTTGCCTGCATCTCAACGCTGATGACTACGCAGATCAAGTTTGGCACATCGGGATGGCGCGCGGTGATGGCCGAGGAGTTTACCTTCGCCAACGTACGCCGCGCAGTGCACGGAATTGCGCGTTATGTGAAATCGCAAAAATCCCAGGGCGCGCGCGTGGTGGTCGGCCGCGATCCTCGCTTTTTGGGCGAAACGTTTTGCTCGATGGCCTCAGAAATCCTCGGGAGTTACGGAATCACGCCTTTGGTGATTGGTGAAGCCGCGCCTACGCCTGCGATTTCCTATGCGGTGATTCACCAGAAGGCAGATGGCGCGATCAACTTCACGGCTTCCCACAATCCGCCGGAATATAACGGAATTAAATTTTCTACTCCCGATGGCGCTCCCGCCCTGCCTGAGGCAACGCAACACATCGAAAAAGAAATCCGTGACGACGAGCCGCCGATTCCGGAGTCCAACTCAAAGGCCTCCTCCCAAAGCCTCGATCCCAAGCCCGCATACCTGGCACGACTGCGCGAAGCGGTCGATGTCACAGGCATCCAGAAAGCCGGATTGCGGGTAGTCTTCGATCCGCTATGGGGCGCAGCTCGGGGCTACTCGGATTCACTCCTGCGCGAAGCCGGCGTTAATGTCGCGACCGTTCACGATTATCGCGACGTCCTATTCGGCAACCACGCGCCTGAACCAGACGATCATTTGCTCGAACCTCTTCGCGAAAAGATGCGTGAGAAAAAAGCCCACATCGGAATCGCAACCGACGGCGACGCCGACCGTTTCGGCATCGTGGATGAAGACGGAACATTCCTTCAGCCGAACTACGTCATCGCGTTATTGTTCGATTATCTTGTCGAGAGCCGTGGCTGGAAGAATGGAGTTGGTAAGTCGGTCGCTACCACCAATCTTGTCAACGCGCTCGCAAAATATCACAAAGTCGAATTGCACGAAACGCCGGTCGGCTTCAAATACATCGGCGAACTAATCAAGCAAGACAAGATCGCCATCGGCGGAGAAGAAAGCGCGGGTCTCTCCATCCGCCATCACGTTCCCGAAAAGGACGGCATCCTCGCCGGACTGCTTTGCTGCGAAATGGTCGCAACGCGCAAAAAATCACTAGGTCGTCAATTACAGGAATTATTTGCCAAAGTTGGTTCCTTCTACCCTATGCGTGAGAACTTCCGCTTGACCCCAGAGGTCAAAGCAAAGTTTACTGAGAAGTTACGCGTTGATCCGAAAGATTTTAGTGGCCAGCGGGTCAGCGAAGTTGTGCGCAAGGACGGGCTGAAGCTGGTGCTGCCGAATGGTTCGTGGATCTGTTACCGGCTTTCAGGCACCGAGCCCGTGGTCAGGGTTTATTCCGAAGCGCCGAGTGCGCAGGAGTTGCAAAAACTAAGCGCCGCTGCCAAGCAATGGATCTTCGAATAGGACTCCCCAAAATCCGCATCGTTCCTTCCTCAGAAGAAAGGTTGCGCACGCTGGTCCAAGGCGCGGACCACGCGGAAGCTTGGGCCGAAAAAACGCGGGCTCGTGCGGCTCCGTTTCTGGGAAAGCTGTATGCGGTTCGTCGGCGTGCAGCAACTGCCGCCGTGGCAATCGTTGCAATTTGGATCTTTGTGCATGCCATGTTGGGCGCGAACGGGGTCACGGTCTACCAGTCCAAGCGCGCCGAGTACCAGAGCCTGCAAAAGGAAATTGGTCAGCTCCAAAAAGAAAACGACCGATATTCTGAGCAGGTCAACGAGCTCAAGTCCAATCCCAAGCGAATTGAGAAAGAAGCTCGCGAGCAGTTTCACTATGCCCGTCCCGGCGAAGTGGTTTACGTGGCCCCCGATCCGCCTCCTCCTTCGCAGCCCGCGATTCACTCCGCTCAAAAATAGCCCGCTAACAACTGCATATCAGGGTTGTGGTATAGTTTCGGCGAATTGCGGTTCTTGTTGCCTATTGTGAACCGAGTAATAGGCATTAATTTGCGGCGCACCGCGTGAGATATCGCCGCAGCAAAAAATCAAGACAAGGAGCTATTGCCATGAGAAAACTGTTCCTCGCATCTCTAACGCTTGCTGTCGTGTTCATGTACGCTGGGGTTTCATTCTCTGCCGACGCTACCACCGTGAACGGGTACGTCACCGACTCGAAATGCGGCGCTAAGGGGAAGACCAGCGCCGAGTGCGCGAAAAAGTGCATGGAGAAAGGCGCCAAAGTAGTGGTCGTGACCGATGGCGACGACAAGGTATTAGCCGTGGACAACCCAGACGCGTTGACCGAGCACGTTGGACATCACGTGGCCGTCACCGGCAAAGTCAGCGGCGATTCCATTCACGTGGATAGCGTCAAGATGCTGTGAGCATCTGAATCAATTTTTGGGAACTCAATAGGGTGGCGCAAGCCGCCCTTTTTCTTTGATGTGATGGGGGCTAGTCCTTAAATCCGAGTGCGGGCTGCGGTGCTGGCCAGGCTATTGGCTTCCCGATTGTGCTCCCGTGGCACGTGCGATATAGAAAACTCCAATGATCGTGCCAACTTGCGGCAAATCCAGTTCAGGGAGTAAAGACGGGGGCTGCGACAGGCGTACTCGCCGATCATCTGCTTAACCACAATTTCGGAGTCCGAGAAAACGTGTAAAGCACGGGCGCTCATAGCCAAAGCGCGTTGCAGAGCCTCCAAAAGCGCCAGGTACTCAGCTACATTGTTGTCCTGGTGTCCGATCCACTTCTGGATCCGGATTGGCCCGTTTTCGCAGCCATCTATCACCACCCCAATACCGGAAGGCCCCGGATTTCCCAGTGATCCTCCATCAACATAGGCGATAAGGCGCGACATTTTTGGACTTCGGTAGGTGCTGGAACAACAATGCGCGACCGGATTCGTCCCGTCAAGACCCTGTGTTGGTTACTTTAGGAGTAGTTTTATCCTAGATTTCCTATCTCGAAACCTGTTTTGCACAAGTCATCCACAGAAATATTGGTTTTAGTGCGGATTTGAAATTGACATAGTTAAAGCGAAAATTTAAGGTAACTCTCGTCGACGGCTGAAAGGGTTGGCAAAATAAAATTAGCCAGTCCGAAGTAAGCTGAGTGATAGGCTCGGCAGGGTAACCTGCAGAGTAGCCAGACCCGAAAAAACCGACTGACTCTGCGAGGAGCAGTTGGGGTTTGGAACTGCGAAAGCAGTAATCACATCAAGGGCTGCGACGGTGCATGTCTCCACGCTATTGGCTTCCTCGCAGGAGCTGGCAGCTAGAGCATAACCAATGTCGCAGCCTTTTTACTTTTCTGGCGACTCCCTTCCGCGCACTTGCTTCCACCCAATTAACAGTTAACATCTCCGAAAGAGAATCGTTTCGGCACGCGCTTCTGGAATCTGTTCGCATGCCGTTCTTCTTAGGAGCCGTCGGTCTCGGGGAGCACACTTCTTTTCATTCTTAAACTCTGCCTCTGCAGAATGGCGAAAAGTGTAATCTGGGCGATCAACGCTGCGCTGCTGTCGAGGATCACGTCGCGAATGGTACCAGTACGCGACGGCAAAAAAGTTTGATGCCACTCATCGAGTATCGCTACTAATACCGTACATAGAAATGCAAGCGTGCCCCATTGCAAGCACCATCGCGTGCTAAGCCGCGGAAAGGTGGCACGCCAGGAGCGAAACAAAAGAACACTCAGCGTGAAGTAGCCAACAAAGTGACCTGTCTTTCGAAGCACGGCGTGCCAAACTGCGAACCGCTCCGGATCCATTTTGAAAAGGAAATGAAAGATCGGATACAGAATCCGACTGGTATGGTCCGCAGAGCCGAGGTTTGTGGATTCCGTGGCGATGACCGCCAGCCAGATGGCCGAGGGGAGCCACACTCTCAGGATTCGCTTGGTGGATGAAGTCAATCGACAGTCTGCATTTTAACGTTTTCTTTGCAGCTTGGTGTTAGTTGATTCGGGGCGATTGCGATAGTACCTACTCTGCGCAATAGAGCCTGATCATGTCGTTAGGACAGAGATTTACGGAGTGATCGGCCGCGCTCCGGGCATTCACGAGCTCGCTGTGGCAGCTGTTAGATCTGTCCCCGATTGGGCGTCCGCCAGTGACCCGGTATGTTGATCTAAGCTCCCAAAAAACTCGATTCCATACAGGTACAGAGCGCGATGGCGTACAGTGCCCCAAACTCGTATTCGCTCGGTAGATCGAGGCCGGCGCAATTCCACCTGGATTTCAGAATTTACAGGTAGGTTCGCGATTGTAAACAGCGACATGCCGACATCGCTGATATTGATACCAAGTGCTTCAATGCTGCCGGACTCAGTGAATACGCGGACCGAAGTGTTGAGCAGTTGGCGTCTTCGGCGACGCCTGTCCTGATTGATGTTGCGTTTGAAAAACATTGGGCGGAGGAACTGATGACAGAGTAGCGCGAAGACGCTCGCGAACTAAGATTACGAAGGTGCACCCGAATTTGAACGTGGAGGCGCGGGCGTCCTCGACCGTGCTAGCCGGAATGATCGCGTCGGAAGGGTTTTGGATTTCCTTCGTGATACTTAGCGACCTTCGTGGTTATTGCTTTTCGAACCACGCACCACGAAGGACACGAAGGTACACGAAGGAAATCGAGAAATGGGGAACCGAAAGCGCTAGGGTTCCTCCGTGGTTAACCAGTTTTCTATTTCATTCCATCCAAAATGGAGCCCACGATTCCTCCGACTACGCCGCCTTCCACTCTCTGTCTGGTAGCTTCATGTGGCAAATATTGATCGATGACATGGGCCAGCCTGGCAATCGGAAGTGTTTGCAGCCAGATTCTTCCCGGTCCCGTGAGCGCGGCAAGGAAAATTCCGTCGCTGCCGAAGATCATGTTCTTGATTCCGGGCACGGTCGTGATCTGAAACGACACGCTCGATTGAAATGCGCCGACATGTCCAGGATGAACTCGCAATGTTTCCCCCGGTTGCAGGTCGCGCACCACCAGTTCTCCCGAGAGTTCGAGCCAGGCCATCCCTTGCCCGCCGAGCCTTTGCAGCAGAAAGCCGTTGCCCCCGAAAATGCCCGCGCCTAGGGATTGCTGGAACCCAACTGAGAGCTGAATTTGCGGGGTAGCGCAGAGAAAGCCGTGCCGGTGAATTAAGTATTCCTGCGCCGGCGAGACTTCAACCGGCACAATATGCCCAGGCAGTTTAGTAGCGAAGGCCACCTCGCCCGAAGCACCGTAGGCGCGGTACTCGGTCATGAAAATCGAGCCGCCGCCAGCCACTCGTTTCAGCACGCCAAACAAGCCTCCGCCGCCGGCAAACTGGGTGTGCGTGGTCATCTGAATCGAACTGCCCATCCACGACAGCTCTCCCGCCTCAGAGATGATCGATTCATTTGGATCGAGAACAAACTCCAGCACGGGCATGGTGGTACCGGTGATGCGGCTCTGCATAAAAGTCTCCTGTTATTGATACGTGCAGGTTGATGTCGCGGTTCGCTGTAGTCGGAAGTATAAATGCACCGGAACGACGAACTCGCCAGGGTGGCGGGTGACCACTACTCACATCAAAACTATTTCCAGATACCCGTGATGACCGACGCGGTGCCGTCTCCTGATTCTTTGTGAAGTGGCTCGAGGCTGAAATTATCTTCGATCGTTCGCAAGATGCTGTAATGGTCGTATGCAGCCGTCACTTCCTGAGGCTTGACCATATCGCCCAAAAATACCGTATAGATTCGTTCCGGTCTGCCATTTCCCTCCGACTCGTCAAAAGTAACGATCACCAGAGTGCGCTTCATCGCGTCGTCTTTCGGGACCCATGTCTTATCGTCGAAATGCAGCCACGTGGTTAGAAACACTCGGAGCCAGTCCGCGGCCTTCTTGAGCCCTACTTGCGCATTGGAGGTCGGGTCGTGGCCGTCGTCGTCGAGATTTGGACTGTAAAACATATATTCCGGCAATGGATGTGTTTTTGAGTCTGCGATAAAGCTGCCGATATCCCCCACAAAAGCGTTGTTGTTGGCATGAGTATCCACTGCGACTACATTGTGGAAACTCTTCTTCTGGACGCTTAGGAAACTCAGGAAAGGTACATGCTTGCGCACGTACCTCCCCCTGCGGTCTCCTAGGAATGGTCGCTCTGCGGACGGAAGAGCCGGATAGTCCTCCGCGTAGTTCTTCCAGTTGAGCAGGTCGCCGATTGTCCTGTGCTGGCTGTCATCTTTGAAATTTCTCTGATTGTCACTCAAGACCTGCGGTCTGTGTGTAGCGAAATCACTGCCGGCTATCATCGCTAAGTAGTTTGGGTACGAGTAATGGTAGAGGTTGCCGAAATTGCTGAAGACCACGCCTTTTTGGGCAAGGCTCTTCAAAAGATCGTTTCTAATGGCGGAGTCATAGCTTTGATTTTCAAGCACGACGATTAGCACGTGGTCAAAATGCTTTGGCGGGGGCGCGGGTGGGGTCGCCGCGGAGGGGGTTTGCGCAGGGCTGGAAATCGTGATGGCCCAAAAGCACAATAATGTATGTACAAAACTGCGCCCACAGCAGTGCCCAAGCGACATGTATTCTCCTATCCATTATGGTCGTTAGAGCTAGACGACCATCATCTTTGAAAACGGAACTTCATCCACCCTTAGATGTCATAATCTACAGGAATGCAATTCGAGGCAGCTGGTATGACACAAACGTTGTGGATCACCCAGCTGGCGAAATCCGCCGATTTCACTCAGAACCGATTTCCCGCCGACAAAAAATAAGGGCCGGATTATATCCGGCCCTTACTTCGAACCCTCCAAATACTATTTCTGAGCGACGCTTTGAGTGCTCGTGCCGGACCCATTTTCCGCCGAGCTATTCAACCGGGTCAGCCTCGGGAAAAAGGGCGTAACTTGAAATGGCATTTTGTCGCGCGCATTTGTAATGGCCATCGGGGCGGCTTTGATCATCTCCACCCGATCTGCCCAGGGATCCAGCTTGACTCTTCCACCTAGGGGTAGCGCTGCGAGTTGGTCCAATTTCTCGTCGTCAAGATTTGGAGCGCTGTTCATGATGACGGAGAGGCGAACGATCTGTCCTTTGCTGTCGGTGAAATTGTTGCCTAAGTGGGCCGTGAGCAGCGCTGCCAGCACAGGGGCGCGCACCTGAAGCTGCTTCAGATAAAGTCCAGCGGAAGTCAGCTTTTGCGCGTACGGAGAATTCTTCAGCATTTCGATTGCTTTGGCATCCGCCGCCGCTTCTTCGTCCGGATTGTGCTTGAACCCGAAATTCTGGTAAGTCGACTCGTCGGTGAACAACATGCGGTCGTTGAATGCGAACTTGCTGCCCAGGTTATGCCCGAGCACAATGTGAGCCAGTTCGTGAGAAAGAATAGCCGCCAAACTGGCCTCGTCCGGCAAAGTGTCAATCAGGCCGCGGCTGATCACGATAGTGTTGCCCACGCTGAAAGTTTCCAGCGGGGAAGTCAGCATTACTCGCGCGCGTACTGGACGCGGCAGGTCAATATTGTTGGTGATCTCGATATTATTGACCACGGTCTGCAGGACCTTATCCACTTCGCCCGGGGGCGCCAGCAAACCTGCTTCCTGCAAACGCTCTAGAACATTATCTTCAGCCTGCTGTTGCCATTCACGCTGCGCTTCGAGCGGCGAGGCATCCTGCGCCACCGCACTTTCGTCCTTTACTGACTCCACTTTGAGATCGGTAAGTTCATCCTCGCGGTTGTTCTTGACCAGGTCATAGCCCCAGATGCGCGACTGGGCTTTGAACGCTAGCTTGTCATGCGAGCCGTAGCTGAAGTCGCCTTCTTCGCTATAGATATACGCTGGCAGCCAGTAGCCGGCCACCAGGTTCAGCCGCCAGCTGTCCATGTGAAAGAACTGCGCATTCTTTGGACGCGGAACATACGTTCCGTTGAGCCGCACAATATTGAAATCCTGATCTTCGGCCCAGATGCGCCCTTCAAACATTCCCTTGCCGGCGCCCGTTTTCGGCTTCACATCAAAAACCACGCAACGCACTTCGCCCAGGAACTCGCGCCGAACATATTTAAAGTCGTAATGATTGCGGTCAAAATTCTGCCGGTCGGCGAAGACCATCCAGGAAAATCCCATCGGCTGGTATTGAATTCGGAACAGCTTGGTCACTCCGCCCAGCAGCGACTTCTGAAAACTGGCCTGCGAAGCCAGAAAGTCTCTGCGCTCGATCGATTCCCCCATATCCAAACGGCCAAGAAAATAGTGATCTTCTTTCGGGATCGAGCCAAGTTTCGTGTCCGGCGCGAGATTCTGCAAATAAGTTTCGACGATCGGCTTACGATCCACGAGGAACGTGATCAGAGCGTGCTCGCGCTCAATCATCTGGTCGATAACCTGGTCGGCGCTGACCGGCGTTTTCGCCGCTGGTTGACCAATTGCCAACCCCGGAGTGCTTGTAGAAACCGGCTGCACTGGCGTAGGTTTCTCGGTTGCGGGCTGGGCGGTCGGTGGGTTGGAACTCGGTGCCTGCTGAGCGGCTGCGCTGAGTGAAAACAATAATGAAGCTGTCAGTATCCAGCGTGTCATGTCTGCGAATCTCTCTTTCCAAACAAGCTGATCAGATCCCTACGAGGCGATCTGAAACATCACGTGCACGATAGACAGTGAATCGACCGCTGAACCATTGCGCTGCGCCGGTTTGAACTTAATCTTGTTGGTTGCGCCGATTGCCGCCTCGTCCAGTCCGTGTCCAAGTCCCCGCACTACCCGGTTTACATGCAATTCGCCGTTGGCTGCGAACATTACTTCGAGAAGCACTTCGCCCTCGATGTTCATTTTCCGAGCTTCGTCCGTATAGACCGGCTTCGGTTTATACAAAATTTCGACCTGCGAGGTCAGCGCGGCCGTGTTATCTAACGTATGCCTGGGAGCGTTGCTTGCGACCTGCTGCGACGCGAACCCCCCGGCCTGGACCCCTTGCCCGTTTTTGCGGCCATCGCCCTGTCCCGGTTGCGCGATCCCATTACCGAACCCGGCACTTGCAATTGTGCCCTTGATTCCTCGCGTCCCACCAGTGCCATTGCCGGTTCCGGCACCTTCGGGCATGTCAAACGCCCCTAGTTTTGCCGACACCAATCGCGCCTGTTTTCCTTGTCCGGGCAACCCGTTAGGATCCCCAAACCCGCCGGTCTGCACTTTTTGAATGGGAGCATTTACCGTCGGCGTCGCTGAGCTGCCGAATTCGCCGGTATGGATAATCTTGGCGGGCATGGCTGCCGACACAGGCTGCAGCTTGGGCGCATCGAAATTTGTCGGTTGAATCTTCGGCGGCTCCAGCTTGGCTTCCTGAGTCCGAGGCAGGTCTTTCGGAACAATTAGCTTTGGCGCTTCCATTTTTACTGCGGGAAGCAGCTTGACTATCTTCGGCTTGGGCGTTTCGATCTTTTCCGGAATCAGATCAGGCCGTTCAATGAGCTCCGTGACCGAATATTTAGCCGACATAGTCATGCTCACGGGCCAAATCAGGCGGGCTAGCAACATCAAGAGAACCAGAACCACGCACATCGTGTAGCTAAATAAAAATGTGCGCCAATCCCGTTTTTGCTCGGGCAACAGGCCAAGGGTCAGGGTCTCATTCGAATGCATTTTCTAGCTCCAGAGGACACCCGGGCCTGGGGAGAGACAGACCGGACGAGTACTCAGGTTAAGGGAGAAGGCCATAGGGGTAAACGTCCCCCACGCTGTAGTACCAAGGTAACTAACCGCAAACCGAGGGCGGAGGATTCCCGAAGATAAACCGCAGCTGGTCATGACCTACGACGAAGTGCGAATCCGTAGTAAACCGGGATGCCCGCCAGGATCACCAGGCTTCCCAGGGCCGAGTACCGTAAGTTGCTGATGAAAGTGTAGTAGAGAAGCGCCGCCGAAGCCACAATAAAAAGTGCCGGGGCGAGGGGATATTCCCATACCGGAGGGCGACGCTCGGCCGCGGTCATTTTCCTCCGAAACACAAAAAGCGAGCCGCTGGCGGCCATATACGAGAGCCATTCAGCAAAGATCGCCAGTGTGAACAGCTGCCGGAAATTGCCTCCGATCAGAAGGAAACATATCGACAGGACGGCCTGGGCTGAAATTGCCACATGCGGCGTATGAAAGCGCGGGTGTACCTTTACCAGGGCCGAAAAGAAATTGCCGTCTCGGGCCAGTGCAAACGCCATCCTCGATCCGCTCATAGCCACGCCGTTCAACGAAGTAGTAAGCGAAATCACCATCGCCGCCGACACCACCACGGCGGCTGCCCCTCCCAGAAACGAAGCATGCACGGCATCCGCCATAGGCGACGAAGATTGCGCAACCGATACCGCGGGCAGCGCGTATTGCACGGCGGCGTTGACCAGCATGTAAAGAGCACCGATCGCGAGGAGCCCGCCCACCAACGCCAGCGGAACATTCCGCTGTGGATTACGGACTTCTTCGGCGACCATATTCAGATCGCTCCAGCCGTCGTACGCCCATAGCGCCGCCGTCAGCGCAGCAAAAAAGCCCGCAACTCCGCCCACCGCGCCTTGGTATCGCTCCGCAAAGTGAGACCAACTGCCATGGGCGCTGAATGCGAGCGCTGAAATCGCGACGATCAGCACGATCTTCAGAATGGTGAACGCCAGCTGAAAATTTCCCGCGCGCCGTACACCGATGTAATTGACCAGCGACACAAAGACTACGAATCCCATGGCGACGAGCTGACCCCAGGTCAGAGGAATGTTTTCCACCCGGGTCGCCAGAAAAGAGAGCGAAGGAAAGTTCGCGAGGATTCGGACGATACCGATCGAAATCGCGGCCAGCGAACTCGGCTTCACCACAATGGTCCAGGTCCATCCCGTGAGAAACCCTGCCAGAGGCCCGAAGGCGTCGCGGATATAAACGTATTCGCCGCCGGACTGCGGTTTCATGGCGCCGAGTTGGGCGTAAGTGACCGCTCCAAAGAAAGAAAAAATTCCGCCCACGATCCACGCCAAATAGACAAGCCGCGCCGATCCTGCGGCTTGCATCATCTCCGCTGGCACAAGAAAAATTCCGCTGCCGATCACAACCCCAACGACGATGGAAGCCGCCTGGCTCGCGCCTAAATCGCGGAGGAGGCCCGGCCGGGTTGAAGCCGCGTCGGTCAAGGTTGCCATGTGGTGGGAGTATAGCGTTAACCGTGCTGGCTGATGGCACAGGGTTTCATTGCGGTGCGGTTGCGTTTCATGCGCGAGCCGCGCCCGAGAGCGCAGCGATGGCTTCCTCAAGTGTGGAGAAAATCAAAAATAAGCCGCCTGTACGAGTGACATCAAATAGCTTTTGTACCCGCGGATTGATGCCGCTCAGCACCATTCTTCGTCCTGACTTCTGCCGTGTCACGTACGCCGTTAACAAAGTCCCCAAGCCGGAGGAGTCAATGTACGGAACCTCGCTGAAGTCAAGGATCACTGTCTCGGCAGGTTCTTCCCGCCGCATCGCATTTTGAAACGCCGCCGCGTTTGCTGAAGTCAGCGGGCCTTTCAGCTCGAGCACTTCTAGCGGAAACTGGTCAGAGCGCTCCACCACCAAGCCGTCAGTCATCATCACTGTTTATCGCGGTGTCTCATCAGGAAGAGAATTCTAGGGCACATTGACACCAAGCATCAATAGGGAAGCCTGTCTCGCCAACCCTGACGTTCGCGCCGCACATATCCCTCTGATCGGTTAACGCTAATTTAGCTCAAACCAACCTCAGGTCAAACCGGGACCTCACCGTGAACTATTTTCGTGTATATTTCCCGCACTGATGCCGACTTTCTATGATCGTTTCGTCGAATGTGCTGAGCGCTGGCCGCAGAATGTCGCTGTCGAATTGCAATGGCCCGACGGAATCGAAAGTAACAGCTATGCGGAGCTGCGGCGTATGGCGGAAGCAGTGGCGGCGTGGCTGCTCGGACGCGGAATCGAGGCAGGCGCTCGCGTGGCCATTCTCGCCGACAACCATCCGCGTTGGGTAGCGGCTTACCTGGGCATTATCGCCGCCGGCGGGACGACCGTACCGCTCGACACCGCGTATCACGCCGATCAAGTTTCGAAGCTCTTGCGCGATAGTGGCAGCTCGTTGCTGATCTGCGATCAGAAGCATTTGGAAGTTGCGAGAGGGGCGGTCGCCGGCACGGACATCGTCATTGTCCAGACCGACTCTGGTCTGAGCACAAATGGGCGGCCGGGGATGCCCGTCGCTCCGCGTTCCGAGATAGATTTCGAGAGCATCTTCGCTCAAGCAGGCAATCACTCCAGCGGGAACTTCAGACCCGTTCCACGGCAACCTGACGATGTAGCGTCTCTGCTCTATACCTCCGGAACGACCGCTGACCCCAAGGGCGTGATGCTCACCCACGCCAACTTGCTAGCTGAGGCGGACGCGGTATTCGCCTGGGCGCACATTGGCCCGGACGATGCAATTCTGGGCGTGCTCCCGCTGTTTCACGTGCTGTCGCAGATGGCTAATCTGCTCTTGCCCCTGGTCGCAGGCACGCGTGTCGTTTATCTATCGACGCTCAACACCACAGAGTTGCTACGAGCGCTGCGCGAAAGAAACGTCACTGCCTTTGCGGTGGTGCCTCAATTTTTCAATCTCATCCATGAGCGCATCTTCAAAGAGGTGCAGCAGCGCGGAGCGCTTGCCAGACTCGTCTTCAAGTGGCTGACGCGACTAAACGCCTCTTGCAGAAAATTCGGGTTCAATCCCGGCCGTATTTTCTTCCGCAGAATTCATGATCTGTTCGGTCGTCGTATGCGCTATCTGGTCACCGGCGGTTCGCGCTTCGATCCGCACATTGCGCGAGATTTCTACGCCCTCGGCATCGATGTTCTGCAGGCCTATGGGCTGACCGAAACCTGCGGTGGCGCGTTTGCAAATTCACCAGAAGAAAACGTGATTGGTTCGGTCGGCAGACCACTGAAGGGAATCGAAGGGAAAATCCTTAATAACGACGCTCAACCTTCCGACGACGGCTCGCCCGCAAGCGGCGAAATCTTGATTCGCGGGCCGATCGTGATGAAGGGTTACTGGCATCGGCCCGATGCGACCGCCGAAGTAATGAAAGACGGCTGGCTGCACACCGGCGATCTCGGTTACTTCGATGAGCACGGCAACCTCTTCATCACCGGGCGCAAGAAGGACGTCATCATCCTCGCCAACGGCAAAAATGTCTACCCCGAGGAAATCGAGGCTCATTACCTGCAATCCCCGCTGTTTAAGGAAATCTGCGTGCTGGGCTTGGAAGACGGCGGATCCGAGAAGCTCTATGCCGTAATTACCCCGAACTTCGAAGTCTTGCGGCAACGCAAAATTGTGAACGCGAAGGAAGTGATTCGATTCGATGTTGAGGGATTGTCGGCGAAACTTCCCTCCACAAAGAGAATTGCCGGGTATGAGATCTGGCAGGAAGACCTGCCCCGCACCAGCACCAGGAAACTCAAGCGCTTTGAAATTCAAAAGCGTGCGCGCGCAGGGAAGGACGATGGCTCCGACGCCGAGCGGACGATATCAAAGCCGCTCACGGAAGAAGAAGCTTCATGGCTGGAACAACCGGACAATCAGCGCGCATTAAAAATTATTCGCGAGTACTCACCAGACCATCCTGAAAAGATTTCGCCCGCGGGCAATCTGGAGCTTGATCTTGGACTTGATTCCATGCGACGGGTCGAGCTGCTGGTCGCGGTGGAGCATGAGCTGGGCGGTGATGTTGAGGAATCGCGGCTTAGTGACATTTATACCGTTCGTGAACTCATCGATGCGGTGCGCGAGAGCATCGCCTCCGGAAAGAGCCCAGCCAAGCAGGTCGCCGGATGGGGCGACCTGCTTCGCGAAGATCCTACTGACTCAGCCGTGCTCGCTATAACAGAGCCGCGGCCATTCACCGACCGTCTTATTTTTGTCTTGACGCGTCTGTTCAAACTTATCTGGAACATTTTTTCTCGGATCGAAGTGGAAGGAATCGAGAATTTGCCGCACAAAGGCGCCTTCCTTCTCTGCTCTAACCACCAGAGCTTTATCGATCCACTTCCACTACTTTCAGTCCTTCCCTGGTGGTTGCTGAAGCGCATGTTTGCTGTCGGCACCAGCGAAATTTTCGGCTCGGGCATGATGGTGTGGGTGGCGAAGTTCATGCGCGTGGTGGTGGTCGATCCCGACGCCCATCTGATTCCCGCCATGCGAGCTGGAGCCTACGGACTGCGACACGGAATGTCCTTAATTATGTATCCCGAAGGCGAGCGCTCCATTGATGGCACCCCGAAGACTTTCAAAAAAGGCGCAGCGATTCTCTCTGTTCACCTGCAAGTCCCGATTGTTCCGATGGCCATTGATGGATTTTACGAAGCCTGGCCACGCGGCAAGCCCTTTCAAAAATTCGCTCGCCTAAAAATGAAAATCGGCAAGCCTATGCTGCCGCCTCCGGAATCAGGGGGATCAGAAGAATCGTACGCGAAGCTGACAGCGGAACTGAAGGAAAGAGTGGTGAGCATGAGGAACGAAATCCGCTCCACGACTGACCACTGACCACTTGCCACTCACGACTACTTCGCTCTTGGATGCGTCTGGTCGTACACGCTGAGCAAGTGCTTCATCGAGAGCTGGGTGTAACGCTGCGTCGTTGAGAGACGTTCGTGGCCAAGCATCTCCTGGATGGCTCGCAGGTCTGCACCTTCTTCCAGCATATGCGTGCCGAAGGCGTGACGAAGAGTATGGGGATGGACGTCGGGTGAGAGTCCTTTGGCGACCGCTATTCTCTTGATGATTCGGCCTACGCTCCGGGTAGTGAGTTGTCCCCCGCGTTGATTGATGAGCAGCGCAGGCGTGTGCTTGTGCAATTCGGAAAGTACGCTTTGGCGCGCGGGAAGGTAACTCGCCAGCGCTGATTTCACCGCATCTCCGAAGGGAACATAACGCTCTTTTTTCCCCTTGCCGCGGATCAGGACGGCTTCGGCGCTGAGACGAATGTCGTCGACGTTGATTCCGACCAGCTCCGAGTTGCGAATCCCACAGCCGTAGAGCAATTCAAGCATCAGGCGGTCACGCTCCGGAAAAGACGCGATCTCAGGCATGTCACCATCAAGGACGGAATTCATCTCTTCCAGCGTCGGCACGCGCGGGAGTTTTTTCGGCAGCTTCGGAGTTGAAACCAGCGCGGCCGGGTTTTGCTCGACGATTCCCTCCTGCGCCAGCCAGCGATATAGCGAGCGGACCGCGGCCAGCGCGCGCGCTACCGAAGTCTTCCCTAGCCCTTTGTCATAGAGGTGTGAGAGAAATCCGCGAACGGTGACGTGGTCGATCTCCTGCCATTTCCGAGAGCCCACGTGGTCAGCGAAGCACTCCAGATCTTGTTTGTAAGCCTTGATCGTGTGCTGCGAAACATTGCGCTCCCGCAGGGACCGAAGGAATCGTTCGGTTGCCTTCGCGACCTGAGTTGAATTTCCCGTGCCCTGTTTTCTCCGTGTCCGAGCCTGCCCTGAACGCACTAGAAGGGTGCCTCCGTTGTGAATCTTCATTATCTTGCCTTCGCCCTCGGATGATGTTTCTGATACACACTCTTTAGTCGGTCGAGCGCGACGTGCGTATAAATCTGCGTCGTCGAGATGTCGGCGTGGCCAAGGATAGTTTGCACAGTCCGCAGGTCGGCTCCGTTCTCAACCATGTGCGTGGCGCAACTGTGCCGCAGCATGTGCGGAGACGCATGACGGCCCATTGTTCCTGAAACTGCTCCTACCATTTGCCACACTCGCTGGCGCGTGAGTCTCTTCGCGCCACGGCCGATAAATAAAACTGGAGAATTCTTATTGCCCGCCAACTGTGGCCGCGACTCTCGAAGGTAAAGCGAGAATGCCTCTTGCGCCGATCGTCCCAAGGGAACGATGCGTTCTTTGTCGCCTTTGCCCCGTACTAGAACGCAACCCATTTCAAGTTTCACGTCTTCGACTTTCAGTGACACGACTTCTGAGACGCGCAGCGCACCTGCATAAAAAACTTCGAGCATCGCCCGATTTCGGATTGCCAGCGCGCCAGAATCTTTGTGGTCGCTCGCAACATTCGCCGTGAGGATCTGCTCGACTTCTTCCAGCGCAAGCGATTTGGGAAGGACCTTCCATTGCTTGGGAAGAGGAATGTTTAGCGTGGGATCGCGCTCAATGCGCCGGTCGAGCAACAGGAAGCGATACAGGTGCCGGATCGCGGAGAGCTTTCGTGCCACCGAACGCCCATCTACCGAGTTCGCGAACAACTGCTGGATAAATCCGCGCACATCCTCTTTGCGCGCATTCAGCAGCGTGCGTTTGCTGCCTTCAAGAAACGCCGCGAACTGCCCAATATCTCGCTTATAGGCAGTAACCGTGAGAGCGCCCAGACCCTTTTCGACTTTTAGGTAGTCGATGAAGGAAGACACAACGCGGGAATTGGTCTCGGAGGGCACACATTAAGTATTACTCGTTATCGGACACTGTTTGAAGTGACCAACCAGATGCAGCAAAAGCCGCCACGTTACACGGATTTACGCGAACCACGAATTTTAATTTGCTTTAATCCGCGCCGATCTGTGTTTATTCCGTGGCCGCGCTCTTCGTAGCTTCTTTCAGTACATCGACCGCATAGATCACTCCCTGCGGCGTCTCTTCGTGCTTGAAATAGGCGTAGGTGTCGCGGCCGGCACTCAGGTGCTGGTGCATACGATCAACCATGGCGCGACGTTCTTCCGGACTATATTCAGGTTTACGATAGCGGTAATAACAAAAATCCGCGGTGATCACGTCCGGGGTGGTGCGCTCCTCAGTCTCTGCAATGCAAAGCGCGCGGTTGTACTGCTTCAACAAAGCAAAGATCTCGTCAACGAACCAGGACTCGTTTCGAAACTCGAACGCAACCTGAACTCCTCGGGGAATAGTCTTGAGGAAATCCTCCAGCAGCTTGGGGTCGGCCTTCATATTTGGAGGCAACTGGAAGAGTACCGGCCCAATCTTTCCCGCCCGCGCCAGTGGCTCGATCGTTGAAAGAAATCGCGGCAGGAACTCCTCGGTGTTCTTCAGTCGTTTGATATGCGTGAGCACCTGATGCGCTTTGATCGCGAAGCGAAAAGCATCCGGAGTTTGCGCAATCCATTTTTGCGCGGTCGTGTCTTTCAGTAATTGGCGGAAGGTGAGATTTACTTCAACCGTATTCAGCTGGCTGGCATAATAAGGTAGAAATTTCGACTGCGCCAGTTTTTCCGGATAGAAGCCGGGCTTCCAACTTGGATACGCCCAGCCAGAAGTTCCCACGAAAAGTTGCGCCATTGTCGTCCTGAAGATGTGTTCTGCGCCCGAATTATATCTTCTTGCGCAGCGTCTTCGGTGACAAGCGTTTTCCGACGGCGGGTTTTTTCTTCGCGGTACTCGGCCGCTTTCGTCCGTTGTTTTGCGCCTGCGCGGCAATTTGCAAGCCGGTTGCAACCGCTTCTGCTTTTCCTTCTTCGATGCCCGGCAGTTTTGGCAGCTTCTGTTTCAAGCTGAGCAAAGGCGCGAACAAGTCGCCCATTTTGTCGACCCGATCGAGCACTTGTTGTGATTCGAAGACCAGCAGGCTCGCATCCTTTTTCTTGAGCGCTTGCGCGACTTCATCCCACGTGACCGGAGTCGAGACTGTGGGGCGCTCCCGCGCGCGCAGAGCGTAAACGCTGATTGTGGTTTTGTGCTCATCATTCTGACTCCAATCGACGAAGACCTTATTAGTGCGAATCGCCTTCTTCATGTCAGAGACGACCAGATCGCGGTGTTCGTTTTCAAGCAATCGCGCCAACGCGTGGGCCAGTGGCTTGGTTTCGTCGTAACTGGTTTTGGTGTTCAGTGGCACGTAAATCTGCAGTCCCTTCGAACCAGAAGTTTTCGGGAAGCTCTCCAGCTTGAAGTGTTCAAAAATCGTTCGCAGCCAGATCGCGACCTGGCAGCATTGAACAATATTTGCCGGCGGGCCGGGGTCAAGATCGAAAACAATTGATCGCGGACACATGATGTCTTGCGCAAACGAGAGTGATGGGTGCAGTTCGATTGCGGCCAAATTCGCAACCCAAACCAGCGTCGCCAGATCATTGCAGAGAATGTAATTAACGTCGCGTTGGTTGCCCTCACTCCAGATGGGTGCGGTCTTCACCCAGTCGGGACGGTGCTTGGTGGCGTTCTTCTCAAAAAATGGCAGCTCGTTGACGCCATTCGGGTAGCGCTTCAAAGTGAGTGGCTTGTTCTTGAGATGTGGTACCAGTACGGGCGCGATGCGAGCGTAATAATCGATGACTTGGCCCTTGGTGAATCCGGCAGCCGGGTAAAGCACCTTATCAAGGTTGGTCAGTTTTAGCTGCCTGCCTTCAATTTCGACGATGTGGTCCGCGCTCAATGGCTGAGTCCTCTCCTTGAATGCTTGTGTTTGGATGCGGGGCACGGAAAGCAGGCTACGCGTTGGCTTTGATCATTTGCTCCGCATGCTTCAGGGACGTATCGGTCAATTTAGCGCCACTCAGCATTCTGGCGATCTCTTCGGTTCGTTCATCTCCGATGATCTCGCTGACCGTGGTACGCGTCCGGCCACTCACTTCCTTCTTCAAAATCAAATAATGATGGTCCGCGAAAGTTGCGATCTGCGGCAGGTGAGTGACGCAAATAATCTGATGGGCGCGCGCCAGCTCCTTTAGCTTTTTGCCGACTGCTTCGGCGGCCCGTCCGCCAATGCCGGTATCAATTTCATCAAACACCAGAGTGCGTTGGGCTCCGGCGCTGCGTTTCTTCGTTGACCCTGATTCCACGCCCGCCTTCAGTGCTAGCATTACACGCGAAAGTTCGCCGCCCGACGCGATCTGGTCGAGCGGATGCAATGGCTCGCCCGGGTTGGTTGAAATCAGGTACTCGGCTTGGTCGAAGCCCGAGGCCGTCCAGTTGCTCTCTTCGTCCGTTCCACCGACCTCGATTCGAAACTGCGATTTCATGGCCAGTTGGTTGATTTCGGTCTCAACCAGCTTTCCCAATTTTTTCGCCGCTTCGTAACGCTTTTTGGAAATGATGCGTGCGTGCTCGATATACTCGTCGCCAGCGGCCGCGAGCTGAATCCGTAGTTGCCGCAGAATTTCATCTTTGTTTTCGATTTCCGACAGTTTCCGCGTGACATCAGCCCCGAGTTTGATTACATCGTCCAGCGCCGGCCCATACTTGCGTTTGAGTCGATCCAGCAAGGCGAGCCGGTCTTCGATTTCAGCCAAGTGCTCAGGTGAAGACTCGATGCCCCCGGCATAGTCGCGCAAGCTGGCTCCCACGTCCTCAACGCCGATGCGTGCGGATTCGAGCGAGGCGAGGGCTTCTTGAAATTTTGGCTCGTAGCGGATCAGCTCTTCCACATGCTTCTGGGCAGAACGGAGCGAGGCTGAAGTGGAAGCTGCGCCCTCATAAAGCAGATCAAATGCGTGCATGGCGGCGACGTAAATCTTCTCTGCGTTGGCAAGCACCCGCTTCTGAGCATCGAGACGCTCGTCCTCCCCAGGCTGGATCTTCGCATCATCGACTTCGCGCTTTTGGAACGTCCACAGATCAACTAATCGGAGCCGTTCCTGTTCTCCCTGCTGCAGCTCATCAATGTGTGACTTAACCTGCCTCCATTGATTGAAAGCCTGTTGCAGCGGTTCGAGCTGAGTGCCAGCATATTGATCGAGCAGCTCCAACCGCACCGCCGCGTCGAACGAGACCAGCGATTCATTCTGCGCGTGAATACTGGCGATGTGTGGCGCGAGCTGTTTGAGTAGGGCAACGGTTGCAGGTTGGTTATTGACGAACACCCGGGCCTTAACGGAAATTTCGCGGCGCAAAATGAGGCCCGCATCGTCCGCATCCATTCCGTTGTCTTCAAGAATTTTCGAGACGGCTTTTTCGGCTTCAGCTTCGACTTCGAAGACGGCAGCGACCACGGCGCGGTCGGCACCGAAGCGGACCACGTCTGGAGAAGCTTTTCCGCCCAGGAGCAAAGCCAGGGCATCGATCAACATCGATTTTCCGGCGCCGGTTTCGCCGGTCAGAAGATTCAGCCCAGCCCCGAACTCGACCGCGATATTCTCGATGACCGCGAAGTTTTCAAGGCGCAGTTCGATCAGCACGGCTGTCCTGGAAAGAAGAAGTTGAGCGCAGGATAGCACGAAAAAGCAGTGGGAAGAGGTTCGTTGTCAGTGGCTAGATTGGCTCAAAGTTCGGCAACACCCGAACTGGTCTGCAATTTTCGGCGTAAGCGCTTTGTGTGAATGTTGCCAAATATCATTCCAAGAAAGGCGCCGACGAGTACGCCTGTAGCTCCAGCCGCGATCTGTCGCGTGTTCGAGGAGAAAGGATTTATCACGTCCTCAATTACAACCGCAAAAAGCGGACCTACGACTGCCATCGTGGCCATCCAATAGATAACGACCCACTTCGTTGGGATCCTTTGATCGAAGATGGACCCGATGCCGTAGCCCATGGTTGCGGCCCAGATGGAAGACAATGCTGTCCACCAAACATCAGTTACGGTGTCCTGGCCCTTTAAGCCGAGAAAGAGGCCAGCAAGGCCCATTCCAACTGTCCACAAGACACGTCTCATAAACGGTATTAAGCAGACTTCTCCGCCGCGGGCGCTTTCGCGAACAGAATTTCAAACACCAGCAACCCCGCGCCGACCACGATTGCACTATCGGCCACATTGAATGCTGGCCACTGGTAGGAGCCGAGGTAAACAAGCAGGAAATCCACCACCCGCCCGCTGAGCAGCCGATCCCATAAATTCCCCAGCGCGCCTCCCAGAATCAGGGACAGTCCGATACCGGTGGCGGTCATGGTGTGGCTGCTGCGCCATAGAAGCGCGGAGACGATGACTAAAGCCACAATCGAGAACAGCACCAGCAGCGCGATCTTCCATTCCGAGGGCGACTCCGCAAACAGTCCAAACGCCGCCCCGCGGTTCTCGACATGCGTGATGTAGAACACACGCGGTATGACGGTGAGGCTGTCGTGCAGCGAAATATCTCGCGCCACCAACCATTTCGTGTAGCGGTCGAGCAGCAACACACCCAGGGCTATTAATAAATGAAATCTACGCATTACTCGCTGGCCACTCATTCGGGGTTCTAAGAGTTAGATGATACGGGTGCTGCTGAGGCTTCGATCTCCTTCACTACGGGCGTGCACCTCTCGCACAGCGTGGGATATTTCTGGTCTTCCCCCACGCGAGTCGAATAATTCCAGCAGCGCTCGCATTCTTTGCCCGCAGCCTTCGAAACTTCGACCGCGAGATGTCCGGTGCCGTTGCGCGACGGGCCGCGCTCCAGGTCAACCTGGGAAACAATAAATGCGTAACGTAAATCGGGTTGGTAGCGCTCCAGCACCGGATAGAAGGGATCGGAAGCTGTGACCTTTACCTGCGCTTCCAAACTCTTTCCGATCTGCTTTTGATTCCGCGCTTCCTCAAGTGCCTTTAAGACCTGATCGCGTACTGCTAGCAACTTAGCCCAATCGTCCTGCTGCTTAGCATCTTCCTCAGGAACGCCTTCGCCGAGAACATCTTTCGCACTAGGAAACTTCGCAAGGTGAACACTCTCTTCCCGAGAATCCACCTTCGGCAAATACTGCCAGACCTCATCGCAGGTAAAGCTCATGATCGGGGCAAGCAATCTGACCAGGGCCTCACCAATGCGCCACAGCGCGGTTTGCGCAGCACGCCGGCCCAGGGATTTCTTGCCGAACGTATAAAGCCGGTCTTTTACGATATCTACATAAAACGCACTCAGCTCGACCACAACGAAGTGATTCACCGCGTGGTAGATCTTGTGAAACGCGAATTCTTCGTACCAGCGGATCACATCGGCGGACAAAGCCCAGGTTTTGCGCAGGATGTACTGGTCCACAGCCTCGAGCTTGTCAAATGGAACAGCGTCGCGCTGTGGATCGAAGCCGTCCAGGTTGCTCAATACGTAACGGAAGAGTTTGTTGCGGATGTCGCGATAAGCTTCCGCAATGCGTTGCATGAGCTTTTCAGAGCCGACCACGTCCTCGCGAAAATCAACCGATGCCACCCAGAGCCGCACTACCTCCGCACCCAGCCGGTTGGCAATGTCCACCGGGTCAACATCGTTGCCGCGGGATTTAGACATAGCGCGGCCTTGCTCATCCAGCGTCCATCCCGGGGTTGCAACCATCTTGTACGGGGCACTGCCATGCGCGCCAAGCGAACACAGCAGGGAAGACATAAACCATCCGCGATATTGGTCGCCGCCTTCGAGGTAGAGGTCCGAGGGCCAGGGCTGGTTCGGCTCGTTCGCGGTCTCGACCAGGTAGCTGCAGCCGGATTCGAACCACACGTCGAGGATGTCAGCTTCTTTCTGGAATGAGGTGCCGCCGCAGTGCGAGCACTTTGCGCCGTCGGCAAGGTGGTCGGCTTCAGCTGTGTACCACGCGTCTGCGCCGGATTTTGCGAACAGCTCGACGACTCTTCGATTTACTTGCGGATCTTTGAGCGCCTGGTTGCAACTAGTACAGACGAAGATCGCGATTGGCACACCCCAGACTCGCTGACGAGAAATAGTCCAATCCGGCCGAGTTTCGACCATGTTCGAAATGCGTTCTTCGCCCCAGGTCGGGTCCCACTTCACTTTCTTGATCTCGTCGAGAGCACGCGTGCGGAATGTGCCGCCGCCCGGCATGGGCGTTTCCATCGAGATGAACCACTGTTCGGTGGCGCGAAAGATTACCGGATTATGGCAACGCCAGCAGTGCGGATAGGAGTGTTCAACCTTTTCTTCATGCAGCAGCGCGCCGCGTGCCTTCAACAACTCGATAATCGGCTGGTTAGCCTTGAAAACCTGCAAGCCATCGTACTCTGGCAGGCCGTTATGGATTCGTCCAGCGGCATCCACATCGCAGGTAACGTCCAGCTTGTAACGTTGGCCAGTCGCGAAGTCCTCCGCGCCGTGCGAAGGCGCGGTATGGACTACCCCGGTTCCGGTGTCCATAGTGACGTAATCGGCTAGTACGCCCAGAATCTTTCGCCGATCCCACGGAAGAAACGGGTGATAAAACAACGTATTTTCCATCACACGGCCGGGAAAGCGCGCAATCGTCTTCGCGTCGGGAAAGCCGGCTTTCTCGGCAACTGGTTTCGCGAGCTTCTCCGCGACGATGTAGATTGCGTCCTGAGCTTCCAAGGCCACATATTCTTCGCCGGGATGAAACGCCACGGCCATCGAGGCAGGCAAGGTCCACGGAGTCGTGGTCCAGATAATGGTGAATACAGGTTTGTCGCCGTGAATTCTTGCCTCAGCCAGCGCCGGATCAATGGTCCGTGGATCAGATTGCAGCCGATACCTCACCCACACTGTCGGGCTGGTATGAGTTTCATATTCAACTTCGGCTTCGGCTAGGGCGGTGCGATCGTGCATGCACCAATAAACCGGTCGCAGCCCCTTGTACACGAACCCTTTCTCAAAAAACTCGTAGAAAGTCCTGAGAACTACTGACTCATACTCGGGAGTCATGGTGGAGTACGGCTTGTCGAAGCGTCCCAGAACTCCTATACGTTTGAATTGTTCGCGCTGTAGATCCAAATATTTTTGCGCGTATTTGCGGCACTCCAGCCGAACGTCTATCGGCTTCATCTGCAACTTTTTGCCACCCAGCTGCTGGTCCACCTTGATTTCGATTGGCAGGCCGTGGCAGTCCCATCCGGGAATGTAGGGCGCGTCGAAACCCGCCATGTTCTTGGACTTCACCACGAAGTCTTTTAGGCATTTATTCAGTGCGTGGCCGAGGTGAATTGGGCCATTGGCATAAGGGGGCCCATCGTGCAAAACGTAGGTAGTTGCTCCTTTTCTGGCCTCGCGCACCCGCTCGTAGAGGCGCATTCCTGCCCAGCGCTCCAGGATTTTGGGCTCATTCTGGGGCAAATTGGCCTTCATGGGAAATCCGGTCTTGGGCAGGTTAATAGTAGATTTCAGGTCCACGCGGTGGGAGCTCCAAACACTTGATGTACTTCATTATAGGGAGCAATCGAGGGAACGTCTATTGAACGACCTGAGCTGCAGGATACAGTCGGTTCTCAGTCGTTTTTACAGGATTCTGACGGGCCTGACATCGAAGAATGACAATAAATTGGCAGTGATCGTGTAAAACTTTGGTGCCGGATGCCCCTCGGCAACCTGCGAAAATCTTATTTGCGAGTGTACAATTTCCGCAAGTTACGTTTCCTGAGAGGCAGCATCTAATCTGGAGTGATTGGGAACGTCATTCGGGTGCGTGGGTAAATCGACGGTTTCCAGTACGTTATGAGTGAGATTACCAGGGGTGGCAACTTGATCTCAACAGTCGTCACCTAAGATATTAGCGATTCGGCCAAAAACTGGGTCTCAGAAAAATGAACCAGAGACTGGCCTCTTAACTTACGACTCGGGTAACATAATGGCAACCTTGGAATTTAAACCACCGCAAAGTTCCGCGCCGGAACCCGAATTGAATTTGCTCATGCCGAAAGGCTCGGAGCAGGGGTTGTGGAAGTCTCTTGTCCAGAACTTCGAGGACACTTTCTTCCCCAAAAAACAACCGCCACTTGTGCTGACGTCGAAGCCCATCCCAGTAAAAGATATTTGGGGTTTCTACGATCACAAGAAGAGCGGCGCCGCGCTATCCACCTTCCTCCACATCGTAGTCATCAGTCTGATACTCGTGGCTACCTACTACCTTGGAAAGAAGGTGGTGGAGAAGCCCAAAGAGAACGTAATACTGGTCGCGCCATCGATGGACGTCCCGATTATGAAGCCTTCCAAGCAAGAGGTTGCTGGCGGCGGCGGCGGCGGAGACCGCGACAAGTTTCAGGCGCCAAAGGGCCGCATTCCCAAACAGTCTCTGGAGCAAATCACTCCTCCGGCCATTGTTGTGAGAAACGATCATCCTAAGCTTGCGGTCCAGCCCACGGTAGTTGTGCCACCTCAAGTCAAACTGCAAGCAAGCGCGCTCAACCTCGGCGACCCGTCGGCGCCCATCCCATCCGGTCCGCCCTCAAATGGCACCGGTTCAGGGAGTGGCATTGGTTCTGGCAGCGGCGGCGGTATCGGTGTCGGTTCTGGTCCCGGCGTCGGCGAAGGGCGTGGCGGCGGCGTTGGTGGCGGTGTCTTCCGAATCGGCGGCGGAGTCACCGGTCCCAAAGCAATCTATCAGCCCGAGCCGGAGTACTCGGAAGAGGCGCGGAAGGCTAAGTTTCAAGGGACGGTCGTTCTGAGCATCGTTGTAGGTGCGGACGGCGTTCCTCGTGACATTAAGGTGGCGAGGAGCTTAGGGCTGGGACTCGACGAAAAAGCCATCGAAACCGTGAAGACCTGGAAGTTCGAACCGGGAACCAAAGATGGAAAGCCGGTAGCGACTTACGCAACTATCGAAGTCGCATTCCATCTTTACTGATTTTTCTGCGCGCACACAGTGCGGGGCCTGGCTTCGGTCAGGCCCTAATCTTTTTTGGTCAAGTTATTCTTCCAATTCGACGTGAACAACATCCCTCATCGGCTGCCCCAAAAAAAGTTTGCCCAGACGCTGGAACTTCTCTGCCGAATCAGTAACAAAGAATTTGATCTTGGCTGGATCCTTTGAAGAGCGCAAAGGCGTGCCTGGGCCATCTGCACGATCACGTTGGTTCGGTTCTGTATTGAGAAGCTGCGCCACCGTGTGCGCCGTCGATTCTGCCGAATCAACCAGCGTCACACCCTTAGGAACAACTCGTTGCAAGACCGGCTTCAGCAGCGGATAGTGAGTACATCCTAGTAGAAGCACGTCGGCTGAACTGAAACCATCGGCAAACGCCTCCGCAAGGTACATACGCGCAATTTCCTCCGTGACCGGGTAGTCCGTCCATCCCTCTTCAACCAGTGGAACCAACAGGGGACATGCTTTTTCCCGTGATTCGACCTGATATTTCGCCAAGGCCGCCTGATACGCATGGCTGCATATCGTTGCCTCAGTGCCGATGACCACAACCTTCCGGCTCGAAGATGCTGCCGCGGCCCGCTGTGCGCCGGGTTCAATGACACCCACAACTTCCACCGAAGCTGCTTGACGAATCTGGGGCAGAGCCAGCGCGGTGGCTGTATTGCAGGCGATCACCAGCAATCCTGCTCCTTGCTGCTCAAGAAACCGCGCTGCCTCACAGGCATATCGGGCGACAGTTTCGGCAGATTTGGAGCCGTAAGGAAGACGTGCGGTATCTCCAAAGTAGAGATAATCCGCGCCGGGGACAGCCTCAAGTAAAGCTTTAAGTACGGTGAGTCCACCGAATCCGGAATCAAATACGCCAATTTTCGTCATCTGGGTATTCGCAGGCAGAAAAAAGCGGAAAAGTTGGTTGCACCCATGCTCATCCACTGCCTCGGGAATTGGGCACGCTACCGGCACGAGATTGAGTCAGCGATATCCGAGACTGATCCGGTTCACCAACTTCCCCGCAGCATTTTCCAGGCGGAATCGGCGCTCCATGCGGGCAGGTTTTGGGATGCCCCAGGAATGTGCAAATCTTGTCCGTAGCTTCTGGCGAGAGGATGTGCTCAAACTTGCAGGCCTGCTGTTCAATCTCAGTCTCGCTGTCCATCGCCAGACTATCGGTGAACAAGCGCTCCGCAAGCCGGTGCCGGCGAATAATGTCTGCCGCTTTCTGGCGTCCTTTTGCCGTCAATTCGACAATCATGCTGCCGTCGCCGATCGAAACTCCCGCGGGTTTGAGCGCATCGTGACAAGGATTCACGAAAGTTTTGTGATCGTGAATAATTGGAGGATGTGGCCTCGTCTCCACCAATCCGATTTCGCGCATCTTTTCCACTGCAATGCTGACCGGCAGCGCTCCATGCACTTCCATGTGCTCTAGTTCTGCAATCTGATTGTGCTCGTCGAGTACCCATAATTCTTCGAGCACCTCTTCGATCTGCTCTTCGTCGGCCATCGCGAATACTTCCTGCGCCGCGATCTTCCCGTGATGCAGTTCGATCCTCCGATCGCCCAGCCGCGCCACCACCGGATCATGTGTCACCATTACAATCGTGCGGCCCTGCAGATGAAGATCGCGCAACAACTCCAGTACGATTTCCTCATTGTTTGCGTCAAGATTCCCTGTGGGTTCATCCGCCAGAATGATCTTGGGATCATTAATCAGGGCGCGCGCGATGCACACTCGTTGCTGCTCTCCGCCAGAAAGCTGCGCCGGCACATGTTCTGCCCGATCGCGCAAGCCCACCCTTGCCAGCGCCTCTAACGCTTCCTGCTCATCGGTCATGCTGTGGAAGTATTGCGCCAGCATGACGTTTTCAACCGCTGTGAGATAAGGAATCAGATGGAAGTGCTGAAATATGAATCCAATTTTCTCTGCGCGCACCCGCGTCAATTCCTTCGTTCCCAGGCGGGCCACATTCTCTTCGTCCAGCCAGATTTCACCCGTGCTCGGACTGTCAAGGCAGCCAATCAGATTCACCAGCGTGGATTTTCCCGAACCGGAAGGGCCCATCACCGCGATCCACTCCCCGGATTCCACACGCAAAGTGAAATCATCGAGTGCGCGAATGGTGCCGCCCGGCGCTCCGGCTCTTGCCGGATAAAATCTGCTGACTCCACTCAGCCGGATCATCTATTCTCCCTTCAAGATCATAGCGGGCTGTATATGGCGCAGCAATCGCAACGGGAGCAAAGTAGCAATCAGCGTAACTAGCACGCACCCGATCAGCACCGGAGGAAGGGCATCAAGGCGGGGGGCCACCGGAGCGTGAAAGTTGACCCGGCCAATCCACGCGGCAATGCCGGTGCCAGCGACGAATCCAAGTAGCGCTCCCGCGCATGCCAGCACTGCGGCTTCCCCGGCAACAAACGCTGCAATCAGCCAGTCGGATCCGCCGATGGCTTTCATAATCGCGAAATCGCGCCGCCGATCGAAAATCCATCCCGTCAGCGTCGCCAGCACGCACAAGGCTGCGGTGCAAACAATGAGCAGCGCCGACCATAAGAGCGTTGAGCGTGTCTTGCCAAGAATGCTGGCTTCACCTTCAGTCACCTGCCGAACCGCATTAACACCAGCTCCAGGAAGATCGTGTTGAAGACGCGAAAGCAGAGAAGTGACTTCTGCGACCGATCCGTAGGCCGCAATTTCGACCACCGAGGGCTGCAGCCCGGTCCAGGACTGGAAATCCTGCAGTGACAAATAGAGTCGGCTGTCCTCGCCGGCCCCGGTCCGCACAGTTCCTGCGGACGAGAGATGAATCGTGCGGCCCTGATACGTCAAGGCGAACGGCCCACCATCAGGCGCGATAATCTTCGCGGCGCGCACCCCGACCAGGGCCTGCGCCGGTCCCTGCGGCCACGAAGAAACATCCCACCAGGGATTCAGCTTTCGCGCCAGTTCAAGATCAGTTCCTGCCACCACAATCGCCTGACCTCTTGTCGTATGTGCCACAGCATAGGCGAATGGAACCGCTACCCCGTGTGTCGCGACGGCAGAGTTGATCCGGTTCAAATCATCCGGTGCAAAGCTCCCGCCCTTCTTGGCCTCAACCACAATATTTGCGCCGAAACCGCGAAATTCCTTTCGCAGTTTGCTTTGCACATCTACAAACAGGTTCAGCATGGCGGTTGATGCGGCTGCGGCAACGATGATGGCAAACAGCGCCGAAAGCGCAGTCCGCTTGCGCAAGAAGGCTGCGCGCGCCAGCATTCGCAGAAACATCGGAGTGCCCGGGCTGCGGCGGCGGGTGTTCATGCTTCTCCCTTCAGCGCATGGACCGGATCATATTTCACAGCCCGCCGAATGGCGGTGGCGCTCCCTGCGAAAGTAACCAGAATCGCGATAGCCAAAATTAGCGGAAGCAGCACCGGTTCCACCGCAATCGCCGAACCAAAAATCGTCTGTCCCAATTTCCGCGCCAGCAAAGCCCCTCCGGCAAAGCCCACGAGTCCTCCTACGCACGCGAGCAGCACAGACTCGGTGATAAAGATCGCCGATAGCGCGAACTGGCCCGCGCCCAAAGCTTTCATCAATCCAATCTCCTGGCGGCGCTCAAACATCGCCGTAGCCATTGCCGCTGAAACCGCTAGCCCGGACGTGAACAAGGCCGCCAGGGTAATCAGCAGCATCAGTCCTTCAATGCGCGAAAGCACATTGCCTTCGTTCTGCGCCACCTGCCGGATCTGTTCCGCATGAGAATTTGGTATTACTTCCTGCAATTGAAATGCGATCGATTGCGGATAAGGCGAACAGTACCAGCGGTCGCGGTCTGCCGGAGTGAGCGAATCCGGATTGCGCCGCGCGAATGCGTCTTCGGGTTTGGTCACAGCGCTGACGAAAAGTTTGCCCACCGCGCCAGGCTGTCCGGCAAGCTTCTGCGCCACACTTAGCGGCGCAATGATCTCCTCGTCTTCGCTGCTCCCGCTGGACACAATTCCGGCGACCGGATACGCAGTCTCGTTGATCTGAATTTTTCCGCCCGACTTGGTGCCGCCTTCAGCCGCCAATCTCTCTCCGACTAGCAGCTGATTTGAATCGTCAGCGGGCCATGCGCCGTTGACCTTCCACCACGGGAAAGTCTTGCGTGCTCCGGTTGTGAACTCCTGATTTCCATACTTCAGCGTCTTCGCGAAATACGTACCCACCAGCGTCGCGTCTGCGCTGCCGACTTTCACATTCACGGAAAGCTCAGGTGTGAATCCAGTAATGTTGTTTCGCCAGAAAATACCTTTGATCTTCGGCAGGTCAGCTTCGCTCAAATATGCGCCGCCCCTGGGTTTCAGGTCCACGCTACCGATCTGCACATCCAGGCTGTCATCCGCCGGCGTGACCACCAGGTTCGCGCCGTAGGCGCGCAATTCATGGCTGATCTTGTCGCCAATGTCGGTGGCGATTGCAATCATTGCAGTCGCTACCGCGGCGCCAAGCGTCACCGCAGTAGCCATCAGCAGTTTGCGCCGCGTCTGTCGCCGGACGGATTCGTAAACTAATCGGACAAACATAATTCACGCTTCTTACGCAGGTCTCTGTGCGAGCTTTGTTAGTCAAGAACTCTGTCAGCGCGTTTCTCTGCGATCTCGACGTATCTTCGCGATCTCTGCGGTTAGAAGCTTTTGTCCTTCTTAGCAGGCTGCCAAGATATCGCCAAGATAGCTATCGTTGGAAGACGTTGATGCGCGCCGCCAGGTCGGCTTCCTGAATCACGATTGCGTCCCCATTCGTCGTCGAATGCAATGGGAGCGGATTGCAGCCGCCGGGAGTTCCAACCGATTGCGGGTTGATGGGGGCGGCGCAGTTCTTGCAGACCAATCCGTTCGGACCCTTGAAGAACCCTACCGGGCCGCAGATCTCGCAGGCATCGAAGACCGCTACCACTTTGCCGTCCGGCTTCTGGTAAAGCAAGAAGCGTACTTCTGTTCCACCTTCGCGCGCTTCGTAACGGTGCAGGTCGCCGTCGGAAACCTGCCCCAGCGGAATGCTCAACTCACCGTTGGTAAAGCTGACGTGGGTCGCGGGCGATAGGGCGCTAACACTCTTTGCATAAATAAATTCAGCAGTCACGAGGACGATAAAAATAAAGGAAGTCGCGAAAACCGCGGTCATCCACAATCGCTCGCGGCGAGCGCTCCATAATGTCTTGCGCCTTTCGGCAGCGGATTCCAGCTGCGGCTCTGGCTGCCGACGCCGGGCTTCGAATAAAACCATCATCGCTGCCAGAGCAACAATCGTCACAAAAAAGAACCATTCATTGCTGACAACAGGGCCAATCAACGCCATCTCTCTCTTCGAGGAAGGGAGCACGCCGAATTCCGAAAGTTCGTGCAGCCCAGAGACCAGCAACTGGGCGGCGACAAAGAACAGAATCACCGTGGTCACGCGGAAGAACTTTTGCAAATTGATTCGTACGCTACCCTTCACAAACATCACGCCGAAGAGGACCGCCGCAAAAACGCCAAGCAGAGTGCCCAGGAAGCTTTGCAGCGCGCTGGACTCGAGCGACACCGCCGACAGGATAAGAACTGTTTCTGCACCTTCCCGCAGTACCATCAGAAATACGAAAAGAAAAACTCCCAGTTGTGACCCGCGACCGGCCAGCGATCCGATTTTGCTCTCAATCTCGCCTTTAAGTTTGCGCCCCGTCCTCATCATGAAAATAATCATGGTCACGACGAAGAGCGCGGCCGCCAGCATGATCCAGCCTTCAAACAGGTCTTCGTTGAGCTGGAAACGGGAGAGCAGAATCGCCACTCCAATGCTGGCGATGAATGCTGAGATGAGACCGACAAACACCGACTTGCGAAGATCCTGCCGCTGGATCTTATTCAGATACGCGAGAGTTATGCCAATTATGAGCGCGGCTTCCACACCCTCGCGCAGCGTGATTATGAATGCTTGCAGCAAAAAGGATTCTCCAAAAGAAACGGAGTTGCAACTGAGTTGCAACTAACAGCCTGCATTAAGAATATCCGCCGCAGAGTGAGCCCGTCAAACTACAGAATCGCAAGAAACTTCTTCGCAGCCTCAAGTTGAGGGAAGGCGCGTTCTTCCGCCTGGAACTCTGCGGAGTGCACACACCGCCGGCTGCCGCGCAGGCGGACGGGATGTTTCAAGTGCAGCATTTCGTGATAAACGATGTACTCAACTGCGCACTCAGGTACGCGTGGGTGATCGAAAGCCTGGCTTATTACGATTGCATTGTGCGCCGGATCGTAATGCCCCAGACGATTGCGGGCTCGCTCCGAGCTCCAGGTCATGAGCGGCCGCGCCAGTAGGCCGTGAAAAAATTGGCTGTTCAGCTTCTCAAAGATTGCGTCCAGATCATAGACCCGTCCTCGCGCAGGACCGATCCGCTTGCGCCCGCGGATTTGCCGCACCAGGTGGGCCTTCCGCGACATGTGCTGCGACGAAACGTAGCGTCGATATCGCGACGCGTGATTGCGGTCCACTGGTTTGCGAAACATTTTCGCCAGAAGAATGTGCGCGATTGCCCGCAGTACATCCTCAGGTGCGCCTTCCAGCAAATCTGAGATCCGCACCAGCAGCTTTCCTTCTCGTAGCCGGATTGTGCTGTTCACATTGGCGAAGCTGAAAAACTCCGCCTCTAGGTCGGGGACCGTACTACGTGGCCGAAGCTCACGGTAGGTTTGCTGGAATACTTCTGTGAGGCCGTCGCGCACTTTGCATCAGACTAGCACGATCTCACTGGGACCGAGATGAATCCCGGGCCGCATCCTCTTTACGATCTTGCTTCTTCTTGTGCTTGAAACTTTCCTCTTGCTCGGCCAGCAGGTTACGGTGGTCCTTAGCCCCGGAGTCCACGCCCTCGATCGCGCTGCCGAGCAGGAAGTCGTCATCGCGAGCTTCCTGCGCATTACTGGCGAGGGAAGCCCTGAAGGCGCGAAGCTTTGCACCAAACTCGGTATCGGCTTCGATAACGGGCTTTAACGCTTTCCGCAGGTCGGAACCTCGGTCGGCATAGGTATCAACGTTGGTATTCAGTTCGTCGTAAACGTCCAGAAAATCTTGCAGCGCATCGCGGGTTTGTTTTTCGCGGTCAGATGCCTTGGTGTCGGAATGAGCTTGTTGCACTTTGCCGAGGCGCGCGCGGGCGAATTCGATATAAAGTTTCAGGCGCACTTCCGGAAGTTGGGCGGCGTCACGCACCTTATCGACCTCGAGGTCGGTCAGTGGATCGCGGTGACGCGCCTGCCCCAACGCAGCCATCGAAAAAGTGAGCGCCAATAAGGATGGCAGCAATCGCCTAATCATTGCTTTTTGATCCAAACATGCTCTTCAGGATTTCCGTGCGGAAGTCTTCCAGTTTGTCGACCGCCGCCTGCACTAATGGCTGGTCGTCCGCATCCACATTGAATCTCAGATCGCGTAAGCGCAACGCGATCTGCCGCAACTTGATTTCCGTATGCTTGAGCCGCTTTCCCGATTGGATCGCCGCGGAATGCGCTTTATCCGCATACTTCACAATCTGCTGCAGAGACGCCTGGGCTTCCTCAGGCTTGTTGGCTTTGTAAGCCTCGATGGTCAACTTCAGTTCGCGTTCGGCAACTTCCAAGCACAGGTCTGTCTGTTGTCCGCCCGAGGCAGCATCCGCCTTCGCCATCAGTTGTTCGACCGAGTCCTGTTGCCGTGCCGGGCACACTGAGCACGACGCCGCCACCAAAATAAGAACCGCGAGAACTCTGGCTTTCATCCGATGTCCACTCACTTCTTGGGCTCGATCGCGATCAGCCGGTGCGTGGCCTGCCACTCTTGGTCGGGATACTTGCCCCCAGCCACTTCCAGAAACTGATGATAATACCTCGCCGCTTGTTTGGCGTCTCGCAGGTGGTCGTAGGCCGTAGCTCGCAGAAAATAGCTCATTGGATTTTCGGGAAGATATTTTGCCCGCAGGTCAGCTGCCTTGATGGCCAGTGGATAATCCTTGTTCTCGTTCGCCGCCACTGCGAGTTCTCCGTAGGTTTCTCCTGAGTCCGGTTTTAGTTGCGCAGCTTTCATCAACTCTTGCTCAGCCTCCGCGAATTTCTTCTGCTTCAAGAGCACGCGGCCAAGGCCGAGGTGCAGATCCCAATCGGTGGGACTGGAATTCAACAGCGTGGCGTACATCTGTGCTGCCTGATCATATTTTCCTGATTCGGCATCCAGGTCGGCCAAGTCGCGCTGAGCTCTGTGGTCAGCCGGATCGAATTTCAATCCGGTCTCTATTTCGCTGATGGCGCCCTCATTGTTGCCCGCGATCGCCAGCATGCGCCCCAGTTGAAAATGGGCGCCCGCATCATTGGGGCGTAATTCAACCAGCCTCTTGAGCGACGCTTGCGCATCACCGAATCGCTTCTCTCGCATGTATAAATTGCTGAGCGCGGCCAGCGCGTCGGCGGAATCGGGCGCAACGTTCAGCGCTTGCCGATACTCCATTTCGGCATCTCCCAACTTCTGTTGTTTTTCTAACAGCGCTCCCGCCTCAACATGAGGCTCGGGATTCTTTGGATCCAGCTTCGCCGCTTGTTGAAATGCGGCGATTGCGTCCTCCGGCTTGGCACTCTCAAGTAGTCCTCCCAATGCCATCCATGCGCGCACGTGTCCTTGCGCCGCATTAGAACTGGGATTCAGCTTGGTCGCGGCGCGCAAGAATTGTTCCGCTTCCGGCTTTCGCGCGTCAGCAAGAGCTAGGCCCAAATTCAGGTTCGACTCGAACACATACGGCTTGGCGCTCACCGATTTGCGGTAAGCGGCAATCGACTCCTCACGCCTGCCCAGTTCGTGATATACGAAGCCGAGGTCGTACCAGGCAGCGTAATTTTCGGATTGTGCCTCAAGATATTTTTTGAGGAGCAACTCGGCGTTGGCATAATCGCGCTTCTCGATATCGCTTTCTGCCTCGGCGAGTTGATCGGCGGCTGGATCCTGTTCTTGTACCTTGTGATGACGAACGATTTTGCCCGAGTTTTGCGCAATTGCGGCGGGCACGAGCGCAAAGAACAATGCGAGCCAAAGGACGACGAATCCACAAGCGTGCTTTGCTGCGGCTGCTCTACTTGTGGCCATTCGAACGCGAAGCCCCGCTCCCATTCAGCATCTGCGCGAGAAACTGCCCGGTATAAGAATCGCTGAGACCGGCAATGTCTTCCGGCGTCCCTTCTCCGACCACGCGCCCGCCGCGCTCGCCACCTTCCGGGCCTAAATCGATCACCCAGTCGGCGGTCTTGATCACTTCGAGATTGTGCTCGATCAGCAGAATCGAACCCCCTGCTTCAATCAGACGCCGAAACGCCGAAAGTAGTTTACTGATGTCGTCAAAGTGCAATCCAGTCGTAGGCTCGTCGAAAATATATAGTGTGCGCCGTCGCAATTCCGGTCTGCGTTTCGCGGCTGTCGCCGGTTGCAAGTGCGCCGCCAGCTTGACCCTCTGTGCCTCGCCACCAGAGAGGGTTGTCGCCGACTGTCCCAGTCGCAGGTACCCCAATCCAACTTCATCCAGCATTCGCAGTTTGTCCGCCACCTTGGGAGCATTCGCGAAATGGTGCATGGCTTCACGTACCGTCATGTCAAGCACTTCGTGAATGTTTTTTCCACGGTAGCGGACCTCGAGTACCTCTGGCTTGAATCGCTTACCCTTGCACTCTTCGCAAATCAATTCCACATCCGCGAGGAACTGCATTTCGACTACGACTGTCCCATCGCCCTGGCAGGTTTCGCAGCGCCCCCCGGGAACATTGAACGAAAAGTGCCCGGCGGAAAATCCCCGCTTGTGCGCCTCGGGTGTGCCCGCAAACAAATCGCGGATCCCGTCGAATGCCTTGATGTATGTCACCGGATTCGAGCGCGGAGTACGTCCAATCGGCGATTGATCAACCAGGACAACATCGTCGATGAACTCATCCCCTGTGATCTGCTCGACAAACGGAAAACTGATGGGCGTGCCGTTGCTCTGGTTCTTCCGTCCCCTGAGTGCCTGATACAAAACATCGTGCAGCAGCGTGGATTTCCCCGATCCGGAAACGCCGGTAATCGCCACCAGCATTCCCAGTGGAACGCTCACATCAATACCTTTCAAATTGTGCGCGTGCGCTCCTCGGATCGTGATCTTTTGCCGTCCGGGTTTGCGGCGGTTGGTTGGAGTTTGAATCCGAAGTTCATTCGAGAGATAGCGCCCGGTGAGTGATGCCGGTGTGTGCGTGATCTGATCGTAGGTGCCGGTGGCGATGATCTTTCCACCATGTTCTCCTGCGCCGGGCCCAAGATCCAGAATGCGGTCGCTGGCGCGCATCACCTCGCGGTCGTGTTCCACCACAAGCACCGTATTACCCAGATCCCGCAGACCATGCAGAATATGAATCAGTCTTTGCGTGTCGCGGCTGTGCAGTCCAATCGAGGGTTCGTCCAGGACGTAAAGAGTTCCCACCAGACGCGAGCCGAGAGAGGTTGCAAGCTGAATCCGCTGCGCCTCGCCGCCAGACAGCGTAGAAGTCAGCCGGTCGAGCATCAAGTACTCCAGGCCAACATCCATCAGAAATTGCAGCCGAGTGCGGATTTCAACCAGCAGACGTTCCGCGATGTCGGCCTCTTCCCGTGTCAGTTGCACTTGCTCAAAAAACTGCGCTGCTTCTTCAATTGTCATCGAGCAGACTTCGCAGATATTCTTGCCCGCGATTCTCACCTGGCGGGCCTCGACGCGCAGTCTCGCCCCATTACAGTCTGAGCAAACCGTGTACCCGCGATACCGGCTCAGGAAAACGCGGACGTGCAGCTTGTACTTCTTGCGCTCTAGATATGTGAAGAAGCCACGCACCCCGGGAAACTTTTTCTCTCCGTCGATAATCAGCCGCTGTTGTTCCGGATCCATCTCTGACCACGGAACGTCGAGCGGTATGCCGGCGGCCCGCGCGAACCGCTTCATCTCTGTGGCGTAGGGACGATACTTTGGCTTAGTCCAGGGTTCAATCGCGCCTTCTTCGAGCGACTTCGACTCATCGGGAATAACCAGACTTAGATCGAAGTCGATCGTGTTGCCGAAACCCTGGCACCTCGGACACGCACCAAACGGATTGTTAAAGGAAAACAGCCGCGGTTCCGGCTCCGCATATCGAATGCCGCACTGTTTGCACTCGAAGCGCTGCGAAAACCGCAGCTCCTGCGAAGCTTGATCGTCGCGGGGAGCAGATTGAAAGATCACCTCGCCGCTCTCGCGAAAGCTGATCTCGGTGGCATCCACGATGCGTGCGCGTGCGTCCGCTGAAACCACCAGCCGGTCGACCAATAAGAACACAGGCTCGGCGAAGTTGATGTTGAGTAACGACTCGGGAGTTGAAAACTCGAAGATCTCTCCGCCCTGAAACAAACGGTTAAAGCCGCGTTGCCTCAGTTCGAAGAGTCTGGCCTTGATGGCGTCCAGACGCTCGCCTTCGTTGCCACTCTTCCGTTTCCTTTTAACTTTTGTCATTCCGAGCGAAGCAAAAGGATTCGCTCGCGAATCGTTTTCCGGAGTCGAGGAACCTGCTTTTTGTTTGGTAGAAGCAGATTCCTCACCGCTGAAGCGGTTCGGAATGACAGTATCCTCAGATTTCGGAGAAGGCTCGACACGTAGCGGGAACAGAACATTCAGCCGCGTGCCTTCTGGCAGGGCGAGCACTACCTGCGCCACCTCATCCACGGTGTCCTTCTTCACTTCCGCGCCGCACTGCAGGCAGTAAGTTCGTCCCACCCGCGCAAACAGCAATCGCAAGTAGTCGTAAATCTCGGTCGCGGTCCCTACCGTGGATCGCGGGCTGCGGGTAGTGTTCTTTTGCCGAATGGCTACCGCTGGAGCGATGCCCTCAATGTGGTCGGCGTCTGGCTTTTCAATGCGCTCTAAGAACTGCCGAGCGTATGCCGAGAGCGATTCCACGTATCGCCGCTGCCCCTCGGCGTAGATGGTGTCAAAGGCGAGCGAAGACTTGCCCGATCCCGAAACCCCGGTGACAACCGTGAAAGCATTGTGCGGAATCTCGAAATCGATGTTCTTGAGGTTGTGAGTGCGGGCCCCCCGCACCACAATGCTGTCATTGGAAATCTCAGGCATCAATTCAGGAGTGCTCACTAATATGATTTGCGTACTAAGCGCACTAATCGCTTCGGCGCTGATTGCTAAACCTTCTATTGTAATTGAGCCAGATCGGTCTTTTGAGCCAGGGCGGCCCAAACGCTCTCAAATCAGGCGGCTACCGGCATTTCGCTACCTTGCACGGCGCCGGATTTCCAGGTTGAAAAGTCGCGATTAAGCAGTGACTCCAGTTCTTCAACTTCTGGCCGGAAAAGTTCGTACAGTTTGCTGGCATGGTCCTGCGACAAGCATTCAAACCTCGACCCGCTGCGCAGAAACAGCTTGAGAAAAATTTTGCGCCTGGCGGCGGCAACCAGTCCGTCGAAACGCTTCGCTTTGAACCACGCTACTATTTTGCTCGCCGCCCGGGTCAAATAATAACTACGAGGATGGGTCAATCCCTCCGATGCGTTGATAAACCGGCGTTGCGCGGCCGTCAGTGAAATGCGCGGAATACAAAGAAAATCCGTGATGTTGTTGAGATAATTCTGCGGGTCGCGTTTCAGGTCTTCATAGACCGTAACCAGCACCTGCTTTTCGCCTAGCGTTCCCAGCCATCCCTTCAAATGTGTCGCGTACCTGCCTGACTCCAACAATTCAGGATCGTTCAGTATCGCCTGTTCAAAAGTCCACGGGAACATGCCGTAGGCACGCTTCAACCGGTAAAGTGACAGCACGCGGTCAACCGGATTGCGGAAGACGCAAACCACTTTTGCATCCGGGATCAACTTGGCTATGTGTTCACGCGCATGAGCCGATGCGAAATAAGTGGGCGCAACCTCACCCATAATTCGCTTCTCCGGGGAAGCGGGGAAGTGGGCCAGATACCAGTTCAATCCGCGGCGAAAATGCTGATCAAAAAATCGCGTTTCTTTAGTCGGGAAAGGTAGAAGTGCGATCGGCGCCAGGATTTCGTGCAACCAACTGGTTCCCGTGCGGGGAGGTCCCACGATGAAGAACGAAGGAAGCGCTCTCTCCTGAACTGCACCCCTGCCGCGCTGAGCGCGTAAGCTGGTGAACACCCGAACGCCTCCGGGGCAGTTTTGGGCTAGCTGAACGGCAGAGCAGCCCAGTGACCCAGTTCTTGGATGAACATCACTTCACTGAGGTTTTTCCGCCGATTGCAGTTTTAATGAAGTTTTAACCGCCTAAGTATAACAATCCAAATATGTATACCCAGAGTGCGCCCATAAAATGCCAGTACCAGGCGGCGATTTCAATCACGATGCGTCGTTGCTCAATGTTGCGGTGCAACCACGAAATACCACCGGCGTAAAGCAACACCATAAGTCCTCCGCTCAGGTGGATCGCGTGTGCTCCGGTCAGAATGTAGAAGAACGGGCTCGGAATGCTGGTGGACATGTGGAAGCCGCGGTCCTGCAATGCGCGCCATGCCGCCCACTGCCCGAGCAGGAAGATCAGCCCAAACGCGATCGTAATCCCGAGCCATGGAATTCCGTGCTCGCGATCGAGACTGATGCCCGGAATGGACCGCACCGGCTCCAAGACCATCTCGCGCGCCAGTGATCGTCTGGCCAACTCAATGGTGATACTGCTTGCCAGCAAAACAAAAGTATTCAGAAGCAATAGCCGAACAGGAAGCTCGACTGGAACCCACTGCCGAATGTAATTTCCGCTGCGCGCATCGACCACCACTGCCCCGTGACGAATAAGCATAAACACCACCGTCATGGTGACGAACAACATGCAAATGGAGGTGAGCGCGAGCAGGAGCCCTAATCTGGCGCGGTGAAGACGCCGTCCGTAATCGAATGAGCCGTCACCAGGCCCATTATCTCCGCCACCGCCGTGCCCCGGAGGATGCACTCCGCCGCCACCATGCCGGGGCTTGGACTTCTCAATCGGAACTGGAGGGGCAATGACCGGCATACTTCTTCATGGACCTTCGCTGAAAATCTATTTCTTCGATTGCTTGCCGAGAATGCGCACGTACTTGATCACCTGATCAATTTGCTCATCGCTTAACTGGTCAGCGAACGGGGGCATATTCGTCTGCCCATCATGTATGACCTTATGCAGCTCGGCATTGGTTTTTTTCTGGACATCTTTAGAGTGAAAGTTGGCGGCCTGCAGTTGTTTGCCCAGCGGAGTATCGCCCGTCCCATCTGCCCCATGGCAGAGCACGCACTTAGATTTGAAGATAGTTTCACCCGGACTCGCTTCAGACCAGGCAAGGTTTGAAAACGTTGCCACCAACAGCACACCAAATGCAAGTGACATCAGGGATCGCACGTCTCGATCTCGTCTCACCAGTGTTCCTCCGTAATTATATTTGCAGGACTCCGCCCTGCCGGGATGTGGCTTTACCCCTTGCTCCAAAGTGTCTTAGATAATACTTGAGGCGTTTAGGTTTCAGCCTGGTCGGATAGAATTCCGCTCTATGGCCAGAAAGACTTCTGCAATTGGGCATGGCAGCAAAGCACATCGCGGCAAGAAGAACTTGTGCTTCGCCTGCGGCAAAGATAATCCGCATGGCATGCATTTGAAGTTCTCTCTTGATCGCGAGCGCCGGCGTTTCGTCTCGCATTTTCGTTTGAGCAAGCGCTACACCGGCCCACCTGGGCATTGCCACGGCGGGATCATTGCCACCATCCTTGACGACGCTATGAGCAAGCAGAACAAGCTTCGCGATCTGATCGCCGCGACCTCCCGCATGACCGTCGAATATCTTAAGCCCGTGCCTTTGCATCGCCCGTTGCGGGTGGAATCACGAGAGATCAGCAAGCGCGGACGGCGCCTTACTCGTGTCGCGGAAATTCTCGATGCCGAGGGAACCGTCCTCGCCCGCAGCCGCGGAGTGTTCGTGATCATAGATCCGCGGCGCGTTTTTCGACGAAGGTAGAATGTCGCCGCCAGCCGAATTGGGAATTTCCTTCGTGTGACTTCGTGTCCTTCGTGGTTAATGAATTTAATTTTCCCGACGACAATGCAGCGAAATAGGAAGCCAGCACGTGAGTGCCGGGTAATTGGAGGATAGTTCCGAGTCCCGTGAGGACGGGACTCTTGTAATTATTAACGCCCAAGCGCAGAATGCCACGGGCAAGGCATGACTCAGAAACCTGAATCACGGCCATTGGCGAAATTTGCACCCGCACTTTTCCTGCTTACCGTCAGTTTCATCATTAACTACATAGACCGGGGAAACATTTCGGTTGCCGGTCCACTGATCAAGCACGACTTTCGACTCTCAGATTCGGAACTTGGAATCCTCTTCGCCGCATTTTTCGTCACCTATACCGCCATGCAGTTTGTGATTGGCTGGCTGGTCGATCGCTTCGACGCGAATCGCATTCTCGCCGGCGGATTTCTGCTGTGGTCGGTTGCTACCGCAACTACCGGCCTTGTGCGGAGTTTTGCCTTCCTGCTGGCCGTGAGATTCATTCTCGGGATAGGCGAGGCTGTAGCGTTGCCATGCGGTTCGAAAATCCTCGCCGAACATTTACCGGAGCACTATCGCGGTTTCGCCAGCGGCTGCGTGATGTCAGGTTTGAAATGGGGGAACGTCATTGGGACGATTGGGGCTGGATTCCTGATGGCGGATTTTGGTTGGCGCCGCGTATTCATCGCCGTCGGATTACTAAGTTTGTTGTGGCTTCCCGCCTGGGCGAAATGGATGCCCCGCATCGACCGCCCGCGTTTTGACTCGGGCGAAACCGGTCCCGGCTTCGGAGACATCCTCGGACAGCGGTCGTTTTGGGGGACCAGCGCCGGACACTTTGCTACCAATTACCTTTTTTATTTTCTGCTCACCTGGCTGCCGACGTACCTGGTGCTTGAACGCCATTTGTCAATCAAGCGCATGGCCGCGGTCGCGGGCTTGTGCTATGGCGTCGACGCTCTGTCCGCAATTAGTACCGGGTGGCTGCAGGATTTCGCCATCCTCCGCGGCTACACCCCCACACTGGTGAGGAAGTCGGCAATGGTGATTGGATTTTCCATGGCAGCGATTGGGCTTCTCGGGTGCGCGCTGGCCGGCGCAAATTCGTATGTGCCCTGGCTGCTGGCCGCCGGCTTCGGCTGCGGAATGACCGGCCCGGGTCTTTACACCTTCCCGCAAACCCTGGCTGGCCCCGGTGCGGTAGGCAAGTGGTACGGCTGGCAAAACGGCTTCGCTAACTTCGCGGGTATTACCGGCCCGGCGCTCACCGGATTCGTACTGCAGCATACTGGAAAGTTTTTTGCTCCCTTTGCAATCACAGCCGCGATCTGCCTTGCCGGGGCATTTGCTTGGGTATTTGTGGTCGGCCGGGTCGAACAGGTGAATTGGAGCCAGAAGACCGGTCACGTGATAAGGGCTGCGAACGTTCAAGTCTAAAAGACCTCCGTGTTCTCTGTGCCCTCTGTGGTAGAAGCCTTGGGTTTGGCGATTAAAAGCAACTAAGACACACCCCTCGTGAGGTTGTAAAATGAACTGAGAGATGTGCACTCGCGCGTCTCCGCTCGCATTCTTGCGTCCCGACAAAGTACGACCCGAAAAGAGTAGCTGACTATGTCGCAAAACAACGGTAGTCCCACCAGCTTACGTTTGAAGACCGGCCTCGCCGAAATGCTCAAGGGCGGCGTCATTATGGACGTGACCAACGCCGAACAGGCAGTGATCGCCGAAAATGCCGGGGCCGTCTCCGTCATGGCCCTCGAGCGCGTGCCCGCGCAGATTCGCGCCGAGGGCGGTGTGGCCCGCATGGCCTCGCCCAAAAAGATTCGCGAGATCATGGCCGCGGTTTCGATTCCGGTGATGGCGAAGTGCCGCATCGGCCATTTTGCCGAAGCCCAAATTCTCCAAGAGCTCGGTGTTGATTACATAGATGAATCCGAAGTGCTCACTCCTGCCGACGAAGCGCATCATGTCGATAAGCATGCGTTCAAAGTTCCCTTCGTCTGCGGCGCGCGAAATCTGGGTGAAGCTCTGCGGCGAATTGCAGAAGGCGCAGCCATGATCCGCACCAAAGGCGAAGCTGGCACCGGAGATGTGGTACACGCGGTCAAGCACATTCGCCAGATTGTGCAGGAGATGAAAATTCTCACCGTGCTCAGCGAAGAAGAGCTTTACGCCAAAGCTAAAGAGCACCAGGCGCCCTACGAGTTGGTGAAGATGGTCGCCAAAACAGGGAAGCTGCCAGTGCCGAATTTTTCCGCCGGAGGCATTGCCACCCCGGCCGATGCGTCGCTTGTAATGCAGCTCGGCGCCGAAGCCGTGTTCGTAGGCTCCGGAATTTTCATGAACGATTCCAAGAGCTTCGCCGATCCCGAAGAAGCCGAGAAGCGTGCCCGCGCCATCGTGAAAGCCGCTACCCACTTCAACGACCCTAAAGTATTACTTGAAGTCAGCGAAGACCTGGTCGGCGCGATGAAAGGTCTGGCGGTGTCGGGAATTGACGAAGACCAGATGTTGCAGACCCGGGGCTGGTAGCGGTCCCTCGACTTTGCTCCGAATTTCGGCAGCGGGATTAGACGTCCGCCGGACGCCTTAACTTGGCCGAGGTACCCGCCCAACGTTGTCCTTCAGTTTTTCCCAAATGGCGTCATCCCGAAGTCCCGCGCTTTCATCAGCGGGACGAGGGATCTGGCGTGCAGCGGCACCGGTCATCGGTATGTTCATTCGTCACAGATAGCCGTGTCTGGAAATGGTCGAATGTGCTCCTCGCTAGATCCCTCCCTCGGCTGAAGTGCGCCGAGGTTCGGGATGACGCATTTCGAAGGCATAGGCATGGGTCTGAGGTTCGGATTTGCCTAATATGGCGTCATCCCGAAGTCCCCGCGCTTTCACCAGCGGGGCGAGGGATCCGGCGTGCAGTGGCGCCGAAGCCGCGGGAATGTTCAGCCGTCACAGGCAGACCGCAGCGCACCTGCTAGAAACGACGCTGATTTGAACGCGCGAGATCCCTGGCTCAGCTGAAGTGCGCTCGGGATGACGCATTTCCAAAAAAAAAAGCGGCGCCACCCAATGCAA